>Ga0213860_10000001_pt1 | contig 303728 bp, 324 predicted proteins | sample PICome_3_FD_160118 | JGI IMG/M metagenome (GOLD analysis project Ga0213860, IMG submission 160118) | Coastal seawater microbial communities near Pivers Island, North Carolina, United States - PICO550 | ecosystem: Environmental > Aquatic > Marine > Coastal | place: USA: North Carolina...
AGTAATACAGTTTCTTGCTTCTGGCGAGAGACGTTTAAGTGCGTCTTTGATACCGGCTGGACCTTTGCGGCCTGATATGTGGACATTGCACTTGAAATCTTGAAACTGCTTACCATAACCCATCCACCTCGCTACATCTATGTGGTATTCGAATTCTTCAATTGAACGCTCGACAATCTCGGGGTTGTCGCTTGCAAGTACAGTAAATTGGCCTGGGTGCATCGATAGTCGGACATCGAGGGCTCTTGCCGTTTCTCCGACTTTTGCGAATTCTCTAGCGGCGTAATCACGTACATCAGGCAAGCGCCAATAATAACTCCACTCATGCTGGGTATAAACAGGAAGCACATCGCTACCCAATCGGACCATTCTAAGCTCTGGAGGAAGGCTTCCCACATATTCAATCAACCTCTTGTATGACGCAATGTTATGGACCATAATGTCCCATAAGCGTTCTTCAGCAACGTCACGTGTCTGCCTATTCAGCCACTGTACTGTTGTGCTACGAGTATTTAGCGGACGTTGAATCTCCTCGAGCAATTTCTTTTTTTGTGTTTGATCAGGATCCATATATTTGCAAGCAAAGCCTATACGTTGTTGCTGGGCTCGCAAATAATCACCTGCTGTAGTAAATTTTAAATCCATAGTTTATAATAACACCTTTATTGCCATCTGTCAATCACCCAAGGATCTCTACAATCTGCTGGATTAGGATCCCCATGAAATACTGCTATACTTGTTTCCGGGAGAACGTTTGGTTCTCCTATATCTTTAAAATTGCGTTTGCCATTGAATCTTACCATTTCTGGCTTTCCTCGCATTTCCCACTTATAACTTTGTATCCACTCATCTGGCCAAAACAAAAAATCTCTTTTCACTTTAGAGTAAATCCAATCTTGGTCTCCGTGAAACCTGCGAGCACCTTGTGGATTTTGTATAAAGTCTTCGTATACATAAGCATGATCGCCAGCTTGTAATCTAAATACACTACTGTTCATTCTATCCCAAGTTGGCCTTTGGTGCCTATTGAAATCTCTAATTATACAAAACTGTTCAGGATTCCAGGTAAAAAGTTTGTCTATGTTTTCAAAAACAACTACATCTAGATCTAAGTATAAAATTGTACCATTTAATCCTAAATGTGGATTAAAGAAGTAGGGTTTATACCACCAGCCTGTAAGTCTGTGATCTAGATGTAATGATAACACTTCTATTTCGTTGTTTAATCCTGCACTGTTTTCAGTCAGACAAACAAATTTAAACGGAATAGTTAAATTCCGTTTAACCATATTATATAACCTATTTACATATTCTGGACCATACTTAGTTCCATGTTTTAAACAGGCTACATAGTTCATGTTCTAAATTTATCTTCCACGAAACTAGTTTTTTGCACAGTAAACGGTGTGTAGATTGCACTGTTGGCACCATGCTCTGCACATTCTGCACTTTCACACCATACTCTACCGTCTGTATCTTTTTGTACAAGATCATTTGCAAACTTCCAAGCGTGATACGCAAAACGTTCTGCACCTACACCATCAAGTTGTACAACCTGTGCAAGCCCTTTTGTTTCAAGCAGTAGTAGTTCATCTTTCATTGGATCATTTTGATCAATTACAGTTTTATGATCGAAAGTGTCTTCTAGCCATTGCTTTAAAGGTTTCAGTCCTCCAAAGTCTTGTACCCAGTTTCTGTGATCCAAATCACTAGCACCAAATGTAAATTTAAATTGTAAACTGTATCCATGTAAAAATCTACAGTGTGAATGATCTGCGTGGGGTTGACGGAACACCGCCGAAAGTCCGATGTTGTGTCCGTATGTTTTTGTTGAATAATAAGCCATTGTTTTCTCCTATAAAAATAATGGCGGCAGAATTAGAAGGGGTGACGCCAAGTCCTATAATTTATACTTATATTACACTAGATTGCTAATTTTGTCAAGTGAAACATTTGTATTTTTCCACTCTTTTGGTAATTTCCATCCTTTGTCTGCATACACTACAAAACGTTTTTTTGGAAAATGTTGAAATACTTTGCTAATTTGATATATCCAATATCGTGGATCAACTGCTCGCTTTTCGCTGATATTATAATTAAGTGTATCTTTGTATATATTGTTAGTTTTGCCTTCTATTCCGTAAAGGTCAAATCCTAACAGCCCTATTGGCTGGGTAGATTTTTTTGCTGCAAGCAACACAGCATATGGACCACTTCCCCATTGAAATGGTTCATCTACTCTATCACTTCCTACATAGGGTAGATCTGGAACTAACCTTATATGCCGTTTGTCTTTATACCTGTCGATCCAATCTTCTCTAGTATAGATAAAACTATTAAGATTTGCTCCATGAGATATTGCTTCATTTACCATTCTTTTATCAACACATACAATATGTCGCACAGAATTAAAATCTCTAAAGACTGCATTACAACCTACTTTATCGACGTCTAAATCGTCTATGTTTATTCCTTTTCGGCTTTCACCGTTACCAATAACAAGCATACTATATTTAATAAATACAACTGTTAAAAGATTAATTTTAGGAATTCCTTGATGTCAAACCATAATCCTACAATATACGACTTTTTCAGAAAAGTCATGGCCAGAAACGCAGGTGACAGTAGCGTTATAGGCGAAGTGGAAGCAGACAATACGCTAGACACACTAGAACTCCACCAAGGAGATAATATTGTACTAACAGTTGATCCTGGTAGTGACAGTATTGAAATTGCAGCAGACAGCACAGATTTATTTGTGCCGGTAGGTACCACTACATTAAGACATCAGCAAGGACTTGATCAGTATGACGTAAACCTAGTAGGAGGGTATGGCGTAGATGTTATAAGAAATAGTTCAGGCGAATTAGAAATTAAAGCTGGTGAGGGTGATACAAATATATTATGGGTATCACGCACACAAGGTGACGATACAAACGACGGCATAAATGCTCCTGTGCGTAGTATTAAAACTGCTTGTAAACTAGCAAGTGAAATTGCCTACTCGCCTACTATAACACAAACACAGAGCTTTGTAGATGCCGAATTCCTTATAGATGCAAACATAGAATTTATGAAGGATGAAGTAATTGCGTTTCTAACACAAAACTATCCTTCTTTAACTTACAATACAGCAAAGTGTAAAAGAGATACAGGATATCTTGTAAATGCAGCACTATATGATTTAAAATTTGGTGGTAACTCAGCAAGTAGACTTAGCGCAGAATTATACTATGAACAAGGAAGTGCAGCAGTTCTAAACAATCAGCTAGTAGAAACTATCGCAGCAAATATTTTCTTAAAAACTTTGTTAGGAAACATATTAAACAATGTTACAGTAACAGCACTACAGTCTGTTACACAGCAAACAACAGACAATACTAAAACTGTAAGTGCAGCTGATGTAACTGCTTTACAAGATAGTTTAGACATTACAATAGATGCTTTAAACGCTGGAAATACAAATAGCCTTCCTGCTTTAGTCAAACCTACTTTAAGTTTTACTCCTACTACGATTAAAATATCTTCAGGAGATTATATAGAACAAAACCCAATCATTGTACCAGATGGTGTTTCACTTGTAGGCGATAGTTTAAGAACTGTAATTATCCGACCTGCTAATGCAAATAAAAATATGTTCAGCCTAAGGAACGGTAGTTATATCACACAAATTACTTTCCGTGATCATTTAGACTCTAATGGTGCACCGGACTGGACTTGGAAGTTTACGTTTGGGTTTGATGACATTTACGACACAGACTATGATAGAGGTGACTACAAAAATCTAAGTTCATTCAAACCTGTAGTTACAACATCACCATATATTTTCAATGCTTCTTTAATATCGTTTTTAGGAGGTAGCGGCGTTGATGTAAATGGAGATTTGGTTGAGGAACCCAACCAGCCTGCACAGGCGTTAGAACTTGAATTAGCAACTGATACTACGCCAGGTCTTCCTAAGCAAGGTAAGAGTATGATCGGTGCTGCTTACACAATGTTAACCTTTGGCGGTACAGGTTGGCTTATTAGAAACCAAGCATATTCTCAATTAGTTAGTTGTTTCCAGATTTTCGCTAAAAACGGAATATATACCCAGAACGGCGGTTACTGTAGTGTAACAAACTCAGCTACAAACTTTGGATTATATGCATTACGATCAATTGGTCAAATGCCAGTATCTTTTGAATTTGATAGACCTATTATTTCAGGCAATGGTATATTCGAAGGTAAGCAATCTTTTAAAGTTGTAGGAAGTAAAAGAGCTGCTACAGAACACTTTATTGTAAGAATTATAAACTCTATCGGTACAGATATAACAAACAACCATAGACAAACTGGTACACAACAAACATTTGATAGTAGCACTAATATAGCAGGAAACCTAATTAATATACCAGGGCATGGATTTGTAGGTGGTGAAAAGGTTGTTTACCGTAACAATGGTAACAAAGATTTAATCGGATTATTAGACAGAAATGAATACTATGTTTTTGCTGCTAATGCTAATGAAATTGGACTTTTTGAAGATGTAAATAGTGAATATAGAGCAGTTCCTATTGCAACCACAGCTAGCCAAACACACATCATCGAAACACCCGACGAAGAATGGTTTGTAGATGAAATTATCGATGAACATTCAGTTTATCAAAGACTAACCCTAGCAGCTGGCACTTATAACTTTATTCCGGGCAATAGTATTACTGGTGACGAGGGTGGTATTCCATTAGCAGGTATAGTTAGTTCTTGGGACGCTACATCTAGAGAACTTGTAATTAGTGTTGAAAAAGTACAAATAGGTGATACTGCTGTCAGAAACCAGTTTAGTTTAACAAGTACAATTACACAAGATCACACATCAGGCACCCCTGTTACAAATATCAATATTACATCATTTGCTGATCTTACAGATTTGTTTACAACTGAATTTACTATCAGTAGCACTTACGGCACAAGCACATTCCAAAATATTGCAAATACAACAAACTTGACTATGCATTTGCATAGACCTTCGATCGTCAACTCATCTGCGCACACATGGGAGTATGCAGGATCGGGTATTGATTATAATGCATTGCCAGAAAACGGTGGACAAACTATTGCTGACTATCAGCAATATAGAAACCAAGAAGGTAGAGTTTATACTTCAGGTACAAACGAACTAGGTGACTTCTTAGTTGGTGATTTTATTACTGCTGAAAACAAAACAGGCAACATCCAATTTAGAAATAAAGTTACGATTACTGAATTAGACAGTTTGAGCCTAACTCTTTCTGATGTAACAATTAACGAGATATCAGATGACATAGGGCTTGGAGATAACGACCTAAACGGCCCCCTACACAGCAGACTTGTAACACAGTTAGCAGTTCGTAGTTTCCTTGACAATAGACTAGGAGACTTCATTGACAAGAGTGTAAGCACAAACGCTGTTCCTAGTGCAATAGCACAATTAAACAGCGCAGGCCAACTTAACCCGGAACTTATTCCTGCAACACGTAGTTTTGCAAGCTATGTGGTTGACGAATATGAAGGACGTCTAAGAATTAGTGAAGACATACCTGCAGGTGATTCGCAAAGTGGCGACATTGCAATCGAAAATTACGAAGAAGATGTTCTTACACTAAGTGGTGGAATAACTGTTGTAAAAGGTGAAACTATTACTCAAGCAAATAGTGGTGCAACAGGTGAAGTCAAGCAAAACTACACATCATCAACTAGTTTGAAACTTGTAAACACAAGTGGAACATTTACAACTAATACAGCAGACACGTTGTCCGGCAGCACCAGTGGCGCTTTAAATGTGTATCCTACGGTGGTTGACGCAGGCGCAGAACAACAGGATAGTTACTTCCTTAACAGAGATACTAGTTCACAATTTTTAATCTTAGAACCTGGCACATATAGCTTTACAAATGGAAATCAAGTTGTAGGTGCAGTAAGCCAGGCAGATGGACAAATTACTAGCTATGTAACCGGTGTTGTTATTGTAGTTAACAACGTGGCACTAAACGGCGGAACAGGGTATAACACTGACGGAACTTATGTTGATGTAGCACTTACAGGAGGAACTGGAACAGGAGCTACTGCTGACATTGTTGTAAGTTCAGGTAGTGTCAGTAGTGTTGATATTAAATCAGGTGGCTCAGGATACGCAGCAGGTCAAACTCTTTCAGCTGCTGATTCCAGCATTGGCGGAAGATCAGGCGGAAGTGCATTTAGTATTAGTATAACAGATGTAGAACAAAGACTTTTCATTGATTTAGGTGCAGGAGGAATCAAGTTTAGTGCAAGCGGTGCTAACCCTGATTTTATTAGAGATAATAATAGTCCTACAGTTACAATAAATCAAAGTTACACTGCAACTAATAGCTTTGATGCAAACACTGATGTTGCATATACACAGAATCAGATTACCATTACAAATCATGGTTACACCACAGGTGATCCAGTAAAATATTCAAGCGGTGTAAACCTACCAATTGGCAATCTTGCTAATAACGCAGTTTATAGAGTTCGTGTGTTAGATGCAAATACAATCTCGTTATACGATGATTACGATATTACAACACAAAGATTGTTTTCAAGTTCTAGCACAGGAACGCATACCCTAACTATCAACGGTGTTGAAACAGTTGGTAGTACATTTTACCAACCAGCACACGGATTAACAACAGGTGATGCACTAGAGTATACAGCATCAGTTCCGCCCACAGGAATAACAGCTGGAGGATATTACTTTGTAGGTAGTGTAACAACAAACAGTTTTACATTACATCCTAGTAGAGCTAACGCTCTTACAAGTATTAATGGTATAACTTTTGCAAAGCAAAATGTTACTACCCAAGGCACAGGTAATGCTACTCTTAATTTACATGATGTCCAAGTTAATACCCAAATAAACACCAGTAGCACATTACGTGATAACTGGAGTGTTTTAAGTTCAGGCAATATAGATGCAAGCAATATTATTTCAGGTATTATTGATAGTACACGTTTAGGTACTGGTACAGCAAATAGTGATACTGCATTGTTTGGAGATAGTTCATATAAACTTGTTGTCAAAGATATTACAAATAATACTACAGACGATCCTATAACACTTGCTGGAACATTCTTTACAGACGGTAGTGGCAATGAGCATTACTATGGAAGCATAGATATAAGAGTTGAACCTGCTGGTGCAGATACGGCTGTTACAGCTGATGCTAACCAAGCATACTATTCAAGTGGTGTTGCAAAGTTCCTTAAAGAACATTTTACTAATAGCACTACAGGTCAAATCGGTGTAAAACCTAGCACACAAGGCGGAACAGTTGATGCAGCTACATTAGGTGGTGTAGGTAGAACACATTATGAAAATCCTGAAAATTTAAGCCGTGCAGTTCCTATAACTTTAGGCGGTACTAATTTGTCAGGGTATGCAGCAGGTGATATGATATATGCTGCAACTGTATTAGACGATGATTTAGATGCTTTTAGTAAATTAACTATTGGTACAAGCGGCCAGGTTTTACAAGTAAGTAGTTCTTCAATACCTGAATGGACCAGCAACCTTAACCTTAGCGGCGGTACTTTTGGCAACATACAAATTGGAGTAACAAACGATAATACTATTGATATCGTTACAGGTCAAGGTGATCTTACACTAGGTGTTAATACAATTATTACAGGAAATCTTACAGTTCAAGGAACAACAACAACTGTAGATAGTACAACCACACAGGTAGTAGATCCTATATTCCAAATAGGTGGTGGAACAGGTGGTGCTGCTCTAACAACAGATGATAACAAAGATAGAGGGATTGCATTTAAGTGGTACGATACTACTGAAAAGACAGGTTTCTTTGGCTTTGATGATAGTGCAGGTAAATTTGTATTCATTCCTGATGCAACAATTACAAATGAAGTAGTTTCAGGCACGCTAGGAGAGATAAGTGCATCTGTAGACTGGGCAAATGTTCTAAACAAACCAGATCCGCAAATTACAGTGACACTAACAGGCGATGTAACTGGCTCAGCAAATACTACCCTTACTGATCTAGGTAATGGTACAATATCAGTTGCAACTACTGTCGCTGCTAACAGTGTAGCACTAGGTACTGATACAACTGGTAACTACATGGTTAATGTTACAGCAGGTCAAGTTGATTCAACGGCTGGTATTTCTATTAGTCATACACAAGGTGAAGGCAGCTCAGCAACAATATCTCATGCTAATACAAGCTCTCAAGCAAGTGTTAACAATAGCGGTAATACATTTATACAAGATATTACAGTTGATACCTATGGACATATTACAGGGCTAACAAGTGCTACTGTAGATCAAGGTGTGTCTGATATAACAGGTGGCAACGCTATCACAGTTAGTGCTTCAACAGGTTCTGTAACTATTAATCATACTGACACAAGCTCACAAGCAAGCGTAAATAATTCAAATGGTACTGTAATACAAGATGTAACACTTGATACCTATGGCCATGTGACAGGATTAAATAGTGTTAACCTAGATAGCAGATATATTAATACTACCGGCGACACTATGACTGGTACATTAACAACTAGGAATTTGCAGCCTAATCAAAATAATACTCGCAATATTGGTACTAGTAGTTTAAAATACAACACTGTGTATGCAACTACATTTGATGGCACTGCTACGCAAGCAAAATACGCTGACTTAGCAGAAAAATATCTAGCAGATGAAAATTATGAAATAGGTACAGTGATAATGATAGGCGGTGAAGCTGAAGTTACAGCAGCAATCGAAGACCAAGCCCATAGCGTTATTGGTGTAGTTAGTGAAGCACCTGCATTTTTAATGAATAAAGATTTAGATGGTGGCACAGCAATAGCACTTAAAGGGAGAGTAAAAGTCCGTGTACAAGGTAAAGTATCAAAAGGCGATCGTTTGTGCGCAAGTAGTTTGCGCGGCGTGGCATATCCTAATAATAATAGGGGTGCTTGGAGTTTTGCAATCGCACTAGAAAATGGTGAAGATATAGTAGAAGCAGTTATTCTTTAATATTTTTTTTAAGAATTTTAATTTCTTCACTAGTAGCAGATAAATTAGATTTTATTTTACCAAATAGAGTTGCTAACCATGCGATTTTGTATATTGCCCACCACCACCAAACGATTGCAATGACCGACATAAGGATTGTTATAACACCTATTATGGGAATCTTATAATCAGTCAAGCCCATAAATTCACAAACAACAACAACCACAAGAGCTATACTAGGTAGAACCCTAGCTGCCCAGGCCCACCATTTTACTTCTTTAATTGTTTGTGTTGAAATATCTTTTTCTTTGTTCATCTACCAATAGCACCAAAGGGCTTCCAATCACCAGGTGAACCGTCTGCTACACAGATCCAACCAACCCAGCTTCCTGCATTAGGTTCATCGTTCCACACAATGTCGCCTCTTTTGTATGTGCCAACAGTTGGATAGTTTTGTCCAACTTCAAATTTCTTGTTTGAAAATTTGATAGGGCCTGCAATTTGCATACTTACATCAGGGTCAATATTGTTTACACCTACGCCTACTTTTCCGTAAACATTTAATTTTGTGCTGTCACTGCCTTTAGTGCCAATAGTAATATTTCCAGTAGCAGATACACTTATTCTTCGGATATCATCTGTAACTAGGTGTAAATCATTTGCTGTCCAAGTTCCGATCTTGAAAGAATCATTATCTGCATCTAAAACTAATTCAGCATCATTTCCTGATAGTGATAGTAGTCCATGCGGCTGATCAGTTCTAATACCTAAACGCTCTTGATCACTGTTCCAGAATATCATGTTATCTATATTCAAATCACCTGCGGTTTCTAGGTTGCGTAGTCTACCTACGGAAGTTAAACTACTATGTCTAACACCAGCACCTATTTCAGAAGCGTCTATTATTTTTTGTCCTTCGATAGAAATAAATCTACCTCTATGGAGTTCGATATTTTCAGAGCTAAAAAATCTATCAGGGTTAGTTTGATACACAAATTGTTTTGTATGTCCCTCACCTACCCAGTGTAAACCTTTGTTGGTAAGTGTGTCGCCGTCTGTGGTTTCAAATTTTAAAGATTCTGTTCTGCTTTGTCTAATATCTGTTGTTAGGTTTGCAACGTGCATATTAGATGCAGTAATGTTTCCACTTACATTAAGATTACCACTTACAGCAGTGTCTCCTACAAGTGTAGCAACATCTATATTATCTGTAAGTATACCTTCATTGTTTACTAGCACTGTAAGTCTAGTAGCACTATCTTTTATTCCTACACTTTGGAAATTAGTTATAGTACCACCGTTAATTACATTACCACTAAGACTCCTATCAGCAATAGGTGCTGGTTGAGCAGCAGGCCTATCTGCTAAAGTATCTACAGCATTCGCTAAAACACTTAGTCCGTCGCGAATTTTAAGTATGTTATCGTCTGAAATATCTCTCGCCATACTGTATTTATCAACTTACCTTAAGAAGCACAGTATCAGGATTGCATCTACCGTTTAATTTTGTATCAGTAGTCTTAATCTCATCCAAGAACTTACGCAATTTAACTTTTCCTGCCCCTTTGAACTCTTTCAATTGCTCGTCAGGTTTACGTAATGTTTTTTGTATGCTTAACTGTTCATCAAATTGTGTGATAGTTGTTCCTTTAACGCTAAGGCCACTGCCTTCTCTACCCATCCCTTTTGGATCAATATTTTTTGCAACATACCTGCCTAACTTACGTGTCTTGATATTAAACACCCAAAGTTCACTTGCACCTACGATTTGATCTGGGCTAATACTTGCTAGTTGATACTTACTATCAACTTTCATAAACTTTAATTTCTCTACAAGTTTTGTAGCACTCTTCGGCTTTGCTTTTCTAGGTTTACGTGTAGCTTTAGCAGTGTCAATAACAAAGTCTAATGCACTTAGCAATTCAGTAATAGCAATAGTATACTGCTTAATGTCTGCTTTTTTAAGATGACTATAACCTTCTTTCAACTGTAACCATAAGTCTGCTTCTAGCTCTCCCATCTTTTTAAGTTGGCCGGCAGTTGGCATTCTTTCAAGTTCTTTAAAATCATCTAGCTCGTGTTCGTAAAAGCTCTTTAGTTTTCTTGCATGAGCTTGTGTTACACCAGTTTCTGAAAAGTGTTTTTTAAAGTCAAATCCTTTAGGATCAAATTCTTTTTTGTTCAAGATCCAGCCTTCAAGCCATTCTTCTATAGCCTCGCTTTGTTTAAATGCCTGGTCTCGGATACGTTCTTGGATACTAGGAACGTAAACATTTTTCTTTGCTTTTTCTTCTTCCTGCTTTACTTCTACAACTTTACTTCCTGCTTCAATAGCACGTTCAATGCGTTCTTTCAAAAACTTTGATGCAGGTTGCACACTGCCCATTGTACCAGGCAAACTTTCCCAATATTCGTTTTCTTTAGGATTATAATCTGGCATCCCATCTAGCAACTGTTTGGCAACAATAGCGGCAGTTACACTCAGTTCATAACTAGGAGCAGCTTTTGCGTGTTTGATCTGTTCTTTGGTATATCCATTATCGGCCATCCATTTGTATGTATGTGGATATAGATCTTGTGGCTTGTAGTTTTCGTAATAAAAAGATCTGCTAACATCGCGGAAGCGATGATAATCTTTTCCTTCCCAATCTTCCCAACCTTCCCAGCTAGGTGCTTGTAATTTATTACCTCTTTTTACACGAGGTGCTGCTCTCACTGTTTTCTTTTTTCTTGCTTTAGGCAATGCCATAATCTATCTCCGCTTTCTTTTATATATTAATCGCCGAAATCAAACAAGTCCATTCCGAAATTACCCATTGTATTAGGTGGAGGACTTTTTTTTGGTTTTGCTTTTTTTGCTGGTGCTTTTTTCTTATCTAAGTTACGCACTTCTTTCAATCCGCCTTTTACACGTTCTGGATATTCACCAAGGTATGTGCCTGCGTTTAAATCATCTACGGTTATGTGATGTTTATGAAAGTGTTCTATGTTATCCCACTCTTTGAGCATGGTTTTGCCCATTTGATCAAAAAAAGCATCAGAAAAAATAGGATCGGATTCAACATAGTAAGCGTATGCTGCCATCAAGTACCAGGGTACATATAGATTTTTGTTTTTTTCTAACAAACTAGCAGCATACGCTTCAAGCATTTACAAGCTCGTCTAAGTTGATAGGTTTATAATTAATCTGTTCAACACAAACGCACTTGTATGGTCCATCGGGCGAAGGATTACTGTGGATATGTCCGTGGGCATTAAGCAACGGACCGTCTCCCCATCTATGCCTTTCACCTAGTGTTGACTCATGCAATGGAGTATGAGTACAAATAACACCAGGTAATTCTATCCACAGCTGAATGTCCTTAAAGAAAGGAGCAAGAAACTTTACATTATCGTGGTTACCTAGCACAAGTCTTTTCTTACCAGGCAACTTTGCAAAGTTTGCTTCTAACCAATCTACTTTGTTTTCACCAAAAAGGACATCGCCACAATGGATAACTGTATCGGCAGGCTTTACAGTGTCTGCCCAGTTATCTAACATAACTTGGTTCATTTGATCAACATTATCAAATGACCTAGGAGGAAGCCCTGCATAATCCTTGAAGTTAAGGATCTTTGCATGGTTAAAGTGTGTATCGCTGATTAACCAAATATCGGCCATGACGCCCCTCTTGCTTTTTTGTTACGCTATGTTTATATTATAATAGGATCAGGACCGTTTGTCAACCGTTATGTTCCTTGTATGTGCCAAAAACATGGTCCCATATTGGAAAAAATAAGCTGTAATTATTTTTCCAATACTTATGATGGACTAGATGTGTTTTTCCTGCACTAAACGGCCAAATGTCAAATTTTGGATTATGCTCGACCCATTCTTGTATAAAGCCTGTCCAAATCCAATACCAAACAAAAATCCACCAATGTCCTGTGACAGCACAAAACGCAAGAGTAGGAATAACTTCTGTAACCCATAAGTCAGCTGTACTTCCCCAATCGTCGCTCCAGAGGAATATATTTTGCCACATCCATTGTGGTTGTCCTCCTAAAACATATTGATGATGCTGCCAATGTATATCTTTAAGGTATGGAGTTACATGGCATATGCGGTGAACCCAATATAATAGACAAGTCCAAATAAAAAACATAATAGGGTATATAACTACTTCCATCTTGGATTGGTCCATTCTTCTTTTAGTTCAGGTCTTGGTACAAACATCCTGTGTAGGTATTTATTTTCTATAATGTCAACGTACTCTGGTGTAGGATTACCAGTCCACGGTGCACCTATGCATAGAGTTAGTTTTTGTGTATCGCCAGGCTCTAGTCCGTGTGGATGACTGCCATCTAAAATATAGGTATCATAACAATCAGGCACGTATACCTTTTCGTATCTGCTGTTTATAAAATAAAGTCTATCTATTTCACCTGTTAAAGCAATTCTAAATTTGTGTTGCAATGTTCCTACTTCTTCAGCTTGGCTATCTAAATGTTCATTTAATCCAAATCCAGGAGGTGTTTTTAGAATTGTAACTCTACCCTCAGGGCACATCCATTTGAATATTTTGTTTTCTAATATGTTTTGCAATGTAGGACACATTGCTCCTGCTTCTGTGTATATTAGCTCGCCCTTTGCTATATTATTTTTTAAGCCGCCACTGTTATATATAGGAAGCATATGACAGCCTCTAAAACTGTCGTAATACCACATTTCGTTTGGCGTTGCTAACACTTCATTTGTAATTGTAATTTTTGTTTGGGCATTTATTCCTAAGTCAAATGCACAAAAGGTAATATCATTCAGTTGCATCTCTTGTAAAGTATCTTGTTTTTATATTTTCAGGTTTAAAAAAGGTGTTTACTAAGTCTATCACAGTCCTAGTGTCAAATGTTTTGCAAGAAAACACATCCATGTAAAAATTACCATCTTTATCACAAAAGTGACAGGTGATGTTACTAGTTTCAATAAGTTGTACTAGAGTGTAACCTGCTTTATCGGGATCGTGTGTGGCAAAATGTTCTACAATTGGATCTCCATATGGAACCATATCTATTCGTTCAACTAAAGTATTGCTGAACTCTTTGATTGTATCACTATTTGTCACAGCATCCATGTCGCCTGCTTTGCAATCTAGTGTTAAGTGGTATCCCCAGCTCATAATAATAATTATCCTTCCTTTTTAAACCGACATTAATTTTTGATAGTATTCTTCTTTCTTTTTGTTCGTATCCATTCTAATACGTAGTCTTGTCTTTTCCCATGGTTCGTTGTTAAGTATATCAAAAACGTCAGGCAGACTATATCCTAGTCCTAATATTCGTCCTATAAATGTAGCACTTGCAAACTTCCGTTTATTAGCAATAAATGGATCGGCATTTATACTATCCATAATCTCCTTGCCTTGTGTTCTTGTCATTATAGGACTTTCCCATTCAAAAGTATCTTTATTAAAACTGTACCCGTACTTTTCAGGATCGTCACCCATTTTATTTCCTGCTCTCCCATCTTTTGATTCTTTTAGTGTCAAAAGATTTAGTTCGAATGCATCAATAGGACAATCTGGGTTTTTCAAATAATCTACCGTATCCATAATACTGCTTACAGGTTCTTCAGGTAATCCTATTATAAAATTAGCAGATACTAAAACATCGTCCTTCCAGTACTCTTTACAATCTACAAGTATATCCTTAATCCTTCCTGCATCCATTCCTTTACCTATTGCTTTACCTGCTAGTGGATGAAAAGTTTCAATTCCAAAAGCAAGTCCTATGGCACCGCTATCTTTTAACAAAGGAATCATTTGAGGATACCTGACTATCATATCTATCCTGCCATACGATGTATATTCGAAATTAAACGGCAATTTTTGTTTAACTCTTGCAAGTGCTTCTAGCTTTAGAACGCTTTCGTTAACAAGCTCGTCAGCTAACATATACTGTGTTATGCCGTATCTTTCATAATTATACATAAGTTCTTCATAAAGAGTGTTTTCAGCTTTTGTCCAATCTCCTATTTTTTTGCCTATTAAATCAAAAAAGCAATATGAACATTTAAATATACATCCTCTAGCAAGTTCTAATGGTAATGCTTCGCCCGGAAGTATTATGTCGTTATCTTGCCATACAATTTTACTAGTCGCAAATTCTTCTTGTGTGTAAAAATAATCATCACCGTTGATGTGTATTGTGTGTCTGCCTTTTTTACAAATTAAGTCATCCCCGTATTTTAAATGTTTAGCAAGGGCAACAGCAGCATGATCGCCTTTGTTAATTACAGCATAGTCTATATAAGGCCAATCACTTGCGTAATCTATCTGAGGGCCGCCTACTACAATTTTAACTTTTGGATTTATGCTCCTAGCATGGTCGATTAAATCGATTAAATGTTCTTCTAACAACCCCCATTCATTTTTATCCCTCCATCCAGTAAGTAATGTAACACTAATGCCTATAAAATATGTTTCTTCATTTACAAACTTATCAATTAATTTTTTTATTCTGTTATGTCCTAGAAATCTAATACTATCTATAACTTGTGTAGGAAAACCGTTTGCACGAAGCTCTGTAGCAACTTTATAAGTTCCTGCATATTTTCCATAACCTGGAGTTGTTCCAACATCAGTAAGTAATAATATCATAAGGCTTGAAGTAGGCTCCGAACTTGCTCAATTTTTAAACTAGGTATTGTAATATAAACAAAAAGTGTATATCCTTCGGATACCACACCATGTGGCTGTTCAGTATTCAATAGCACTGGCACATATTTAGTATGCCTATATGAAGTATTCCAGTTTTCGGAAGTAATATATTTTAATGTTTTATCTTTTGGTAGATAGTAATTTTTTGTGATAAATTCACTATCTGCATTATTTAGAGTAGGCCAGTATGTAATTCTGCGTGTAAAGTCTCCTTCAATAGGGATAGCTAGATTGCAATATCTTTGTAAATGTGCAGGCTTACCTGGTGCAGCATCTGTATGAATATTACACTCGTGGTCTGTATCTATTACACTAAATTGAAAATTATCAAGTTTTATGTATTTTTTAATAATAGATTTAACTTTTGTTTTAAATTCAGCATTAGTAAATTTTAAAGGCAAGTCTAACTTTTTTTCATAAATTTCATCTCTATCAGTCTTTACAAATATGTCACTTTGGTAATTTAATTTGCTTAGTTCTTCAGCAAGAGGAGTTAATTCTGTCAAGGGATAATAATATAACATATGGTATTTAATAAATTGGAGTTACGGGCCGGATTCGAACCGGCGTAAAACAGTTTTGCAGACTGTTGCATATCCTCTCTGCCACCGCAACATGGTCGGGGATGCAGGATTCGAACCTGCGACCTCTCGCTCCCAAAGCGAGCGCACTACCAGACTGTGCTAATCCCCGTGGCATCGGTGGACGGAGTCGAACCGCCGCTTTTGGTTTTGGAGACCAACGTGCTACCATAACACTTCACCGACAAAAAAAGCCCCTAACAGTATTAGTGCTAGGGGCGTATCTTAAATAACTTTTTTTATAAAGTCGTGTTAAGACATACCCCCTTTCGGTGGACACCACGGTAATACTTGTGTTGCGTTTGTCTTAATCACGTATCTATTCCTTCTGTTAGTATGTAATTACTATACTACATTTATTTATGTTTGTCAACCTTTTTTGGTAACAGTGGCGGTGGGTCAGGGATTCGAACCCTGGAAAGGCTTTCACCTTTGCTGGTTTTCAAGACCAGTGCATTCAACCGCTCTGCCAACCCACCTACTTTATTTTTTCAACTTCACTTCTAGCTTTTTGGCCACAGTGTGGACAGTGAAAGCTAAACCTTTCTATTGATATTTCTTCCATTGTTGCGTAGGTGAACCAGCCTTTGCATTTATTGCAAGTCAAATGCCAAATAGTTTCTTTGACGGCTGTGAACATGAAAGTATTTATTCATGTTCTCCTCCAGGATCGTTTGGATCAAGTGTCACCTTTTCACCATTTATCCACATATACTGTCGTGTGCGACTTACACTGTGATATCCAGGGCGCAAGTTAAAAAGTTTGTTAACCTTTTGAGGATTCTTATCTGCTGCATTTAGTGTTACCGCAGTGATAAAAACACCTGTGATCAGTGCAATGTGAAATACGGCACTAATACCAAATGCCATTGTGCTACCAACCATTACAGCAAAAATGCCTGACCACATAAACGCTAAAACTTGGAACACCATATGTGCTACTCTTGGATCAAGTTTGCGTAGTGACGATCCTTCGATGGTCATTACACTATCCCATGCTTCTTTTAAACTTAAAATTGAATTTGCCCATCCAATGGGTCTTACTTGTTTTGTCACGTCACTCTCCGTGTGTCTGTGTTGGTGCGCCTGGAGGGACTTGAACCCCCACGCCGTGAAGCACTAGAACCTAAATCTAGCGTGTCTACCAATTTCACCACAGGCGCTTTTCTTCTAACACGACAAATAGGGCAGAATCTTCCTTCCGGCAATTCGAAATTACATTCAGGACAGTTTTCTACCATATTTGCCTCCTTAAAATGGTGCTGGTTGAGAGACTCGAACTCCCGACCTGAGGTTTACAAAACCCCTGCTCTACCAACTGAGCTAAACCAGCGTGTGTTACTTAGTCAATTTAAAATAAATTGCCTCGTTATTTTGATTATCAAGAACAGTTAAAGCTGGAACGCCTGATGGCGTAGTTTTACCTACATACTCCCAGCTATAGCCATCCTTGTATTGGCTTTCTGCTGTTCCGAAGAACTCTTGATGTTCCCACATAAACAGTGCGCCTACTAATGCTATAACAAACATTTTCACCTCCTAGTAGTTGGAGCGGGTAACGAGAATCGAACTCGTATCCTCAGCTTGGAAGGCTGCGATAATACCATTATACTATACCCGCATCTGGCGGAGGGTGTGGGAGTCGAACCCACTCTACGCTTTACACGTAGTACGGATTAGCAATCCGCTGCATTACCGTCCTGCCCACCCTCCTTTAATTAGCGTTAATACTCACACTAATTGGAATTTGATCTCCAACATTATATTTGTTATAAGTGTAACTGCGTCCTTGGATACCGTTCCAGCTATACCAAATTGTATAGTTTTTGATCTGTTGTGACTGCTCAGTAGTGAAGCGTTTTTCACAACGTTGTTCTTGTTTGTAACCTACGATAGCCTGGCGATTGTTCTTTTTATCAGCAGCTATCATGCCTCCTAGCACAGCACCTGCGGCTGCACCATTATCTTTGTTAGTGACACCTTTACCAATTAGTCCACCGATGATCATTCCGCCTAGCACATCTCCTGCACTAGCACCACCGCCAGCGTTTCCGTAAATTGGTACTTCTACATTATAACATTCTGTAGTCGGAATATTCTGAGTTACAGTTACCCAATTAGGATCAACTCGTGTAATTTCGGCGTAACGTGTATCTGCTTGAGCGGTCGACGCTACTGCGCAAAAGGCTACACCAGCTAGTAACTTTTTCATTTTGTACTCCTATTTTCTTACCTTATATTTATAGTATAGTATCACTTAATACAAAAGTCAAGAACTTTTTTTAATATTGTGCTTCCCATTCGCTTCCGCCATTTCCGTAAGGAATAACTTCCACTTTTTTCACACGATCATATCTAAAGCTTCTGAAACCTTTTGACTCGATTGCCCATACAGCAATAACCTTATCGGATATCTCACGAACTTTCTTTTGTGTGATAGGATCATCTTTTTTAGCAGGTGGCAACATACTTTCGATTAAAGTACACGGCATTTTTCTTTCTTCACCGTTTAATTTGGTAAAGGTAACTTCTACCACTTCCTTCTTAAGAAGATTTACTAGTTCTTCTCGTGTCGGAATGCCTTTTAGTGTTGCTACGGTATCAGCTACCGTAGACGATTGTGTCTGCGAGTCCATACTCTACTGCCTCCTCTGCGCTCATAAATGTGTCTCTATCCATATCTCTTTCAAAATCTTCGTAAGTCTTTCCTTTAGTGTTATGTTGCACATAAAGTTCGGTCAAACGTTTCTTCCAATATTGGATTTCACGATAACTAATTTCAATATCACTTGCCATCCCTCTTGCACCGCCACTTGGCTGATGAATCATATGACGAGCATTTGGTAACAGCATTCGCTTGCCTTCCTGTCCTGCTTGTGCTAGGAAACTACCCATTGAGCAAGCCTGTCCCATTACAATAGTGTGTACAGGTGATTTGATATATTGCATAGTATCATAAATGCCCATTCCAGATGTAATCACACCTCCAGGAGAATTTATATAAAACTTAATAGGTTTATCTGAGTTTTCTGCTTCTAAAAAAAGCATCTGTGCAATTACAATATTAGCACTATAATCCTCAACTGGACCATTAAGCATTACGATTCTATCTTTTAACAGACGACTGTAAATATCATACGAACGTTCGCCGCGAGCTTCTTGCTCAACTACCATAGGTACTAATGGCATTATAATTCCTCCCAAATTCCGATAAACTCAGCAATAGCAAAAAACAAAGCTAGAGCTACGACTGAGCCTGTATAGGCTGCCCAAAGACAGCCACCTAATCTTACTGCACTCTTTACCAAACTTAAATAAAAGTGCTTTTTTGAAACATCTACTGGCTCAGGCATTTTTTACTTCTGCTAAAGGTTGGACACTGCTAGTGTCAATCCAGTCTGTTCCGTCTTTAGTAAACTGCCTAATAGTAGTTTCTTTTCTAAGCATACCGTCTTTAACACGATATGTTATAAATTCTTGTTTAACGACACCTTGAACATCTGCTTCAAAAGCAGAAATCAATGGTCCGTCTAATTTACTATTCATCATAATCTCCTAGTGTAATGTTACTTCTTCTGTTGGATCAATACCAAAAAACTTTTTACAAATTTCTACAATGGTTTCTGGTACTTCAGCATCGTCTTCACCTTCTGGAATAAACATTCCTTTAAGTGATCCGTCTTTACCGATAATAAGACCCCAATCATCTTCATCTAATGCATCTTCAAAAGTTGTTTTCATTTTTTTCCTAACAATTTAAGATTCAAAACAAAGTTCTCAACTAATAGTTTAACAATGATTGCTTTGTTTGTCAAGTCATCATTTTCCATTTCAGCAACGTGCATTGCCATTAAGTTAAAAGCCTCAGATTCACTTATGTTTAGTTCTCCCCAGTCAATAGGGTCAACGTTTTCGGTTTCTTTAGCAAGCTCTGCTAGTAGCTGCCAATCAGTCCCAGAGGCTTTCATAGTATTTCCCAAATAATTTAAATCCGTTGCTTATACGTTCTTGTTCTTTGTCCATTGCGTCTCTTTCTGTCTTTAGATCGAAACGCATATAAACTTCGTCTTTGTTTACCTTAGAGTCGAACGCATATATCATTTCGTCTAAAACCCAGTCCCAACGTTTAAAAAAGTTTTCGTCTGTTTCACCAACTTGTGCGTACAGTTTATTAAACGCTTCTGCATCGGGTGGCCACAACTCTTCAGGCACATCTTTAAACTCTACAGCCGGAGCACCGTGTTTTGTTTCCTTTAGTTGCTTGAGCATAGGAAGTACAATATGTGCAAGAGTGTAGTCCATACTCCAAGTATCCCAAGGATCAATTTGTACTTCTACTACCTGGTCTTCACCGTCATCTGTATAATTTTCAATGTTTACTTTCATAAGTAGCATACTCTGGCCATTGTGCAGCAAAACTATCTGCATCTAATTTATGTTCAAAGATAAAAGTATCTTCATAAACGTCTGTGTATTCTTTTACGATCCACTGATGTTGGAACATTTGAATCTTACAATATTCTTTACCTTGACTCCGCAAGTCACTGTGCAACCTAACCACATAGCCGTTTGGTTCCCAGCGTTTTTTATATTCAAATATCTCTATTGGTGTCATCTTCAGCCTTAATTTTCTTTTTGATTGTTTTATGAATGCCTTCATTCACTTTCAATACCGAAGGCATCATTTCATGTCTAATAAAGTTACGTGTGTAATGTAAGTCTTCGTTGCTTTCATCTTCGATGTAAGGAACGTTTTTTAGATCTAACCACAATTTAAAATCACGCTTTCTGTTTAATCTAAAAGGGCGAATTACATTACGTCTGCGATAAGGAATAATTTTAGGATTGCCATGCATACTACTCCATACCCAAGTTTCTACACAATCATCTAAATGATGAGCTGTGATGATAGGAGCATCATCAAACCTATCAAAAAAAGCATAACGCTTTTCACGCCAGAACGCTTCTCTACTTAGCCCTGGTGGAATTGTCTCCTTGTTTTGTTCATACAACAAATCAATATCATTTTCACCACAATACTTTAGCATAAACTTCATTGCCTTGTCACCATGAGCGGTTCCGTGATGGTAGTGTAAAATTCTTACAGAATGATTTCTTTTGAGAAAGTCAACTACCGCCATAGAGTCTATGCCTCCGGAACAAGCAACATAAATTTCTCTCGGCAACTTACCCTGAAGTTTTATCATCGCACCATTCTCTCCAAGGTACAATTTCCATGTCTTTGCCAACGCCTTCTGTTTTTAGAAAACCTTGTTCAATAAGGCCATCAATAATCTGTTCAGTCGCTGAATGCGCCATACTGTTTTGGCCCCAACGCCAGCCTACATATGTAAAAACTATTGCTGTTCCTAAAAGCCAAACTTCATTTATCCACAGTTCCATTATACTTTATACACCTTTACATAATTTAGAGCAGTTTCGTTTACATCAAATAAACGGTTTTTAGTATGTGCTTTTACTTTAGCACGGAATTTTCTACGTTCGCCTTCTGGAATCTCAAATTTACTCCAAAAGCTAATTAAGTTACCCATGTAATCGGCAGTGTAGGCATACCGTTCGTAATGGGTGCTATAATGTGTGTTCAAAACCTGACATACACCTTCTACACTATCTCCTACACCGCCAATATACAAACTGTCACGATACTCTGTGCGGATTTTTTTCTTCATTGCGTTATCTTTAATTTCACGCTTAACTAATTCTGGCACATATGCTACAATACCTAGTTTACTATATTCTACAGTATCACTGCTAATAGCATCAAAAACATTTTGCTGGAATTCGTTTAATTGCTCTCCTAATACTCCTAACGTATATCTACGAAAATGCTTCATAGCATCATCTACGTTTTCATAATCTTCAGCTGTAGTCTTTACAGGAGTAAAATCGTCTGGGCGAAACTCAGGACGGAATTGGAATTTAATCATATCCTTGTTTGAAAACAAAGTTTTGTTTTCGGGTTCAGAAAACCTATATGTATCTTTTACATATCCGTCGTTAAGTTTGTATACTGCAAAAGCAACAGCCATTACGTCTTGAGTCTTGAATTCCATTTTAGCCTCTTTTAGTTTTTACTTTACAAGTATAACACCTTTACAACCATTTGTCAACGGTCATGTGTCCAGTTTTTGTTACCTAAATTATTATCTTGTGCCCATCTGACAAACAACCCTACTTCTCGTCCATGTGCTTCAATTTCCCAAGGTCTATCCCAATAATCTGTTTTAGGATCTATTAACTTGCCTTGCCATTTACTACATCTATCGTCAAGTTCATTTCTAGCATACTGTTTGACATGGACCATTTCGTGTGCAACAGTTTCCAACAATCTACGCAAACGCATAGATCTGTCAACTTCTATTTCAAAATGACGCTTGTCTAAACTCAAACAATATCCATATGCATCTTTTGGACTTGTAAGATTAATTTCAATATGGAGAGAACGCATTCTAGGCATGAGCTTTTGAATACAATATTCTGCCATGCTAGTTACGTAGTTTTTTTGGCGTTCAGTGCCGCCTTGCACAAGTATAATGTTCATACTACTAATATAACATCATTTGTTAATTAGTCAAGCAATTTGGCTAAAGTCTAAAGGTAATCCTTCCTTTTTCCAAATCATAGGGTGTCATTTCTACCCTAACCTTGTCGCCCTGAACTAAGCGTATTCTAAATTGTCTCATCTTACCTGCGGTATACGCAGTTACAATATGTTCATTCTCTAATTGTACTTTGAACATTTGGTTTGGAAGAACTTCTACAATTTCTCCCTCAAGCTCGAATAGATCACTATTCTTTGCCATCATCGTCCTCTACATCAGAAAGTATGAGACTTCCTTTGTCGCCTACCATTATTTTAATTCTTGTGCCTTCTCCCCAGCCTTTTGCTTCTAAAATTTCTGGGGGAATTGTCATTAGAACATTATCTGGGTCGTTTGGATCTTCTTCAAAAATGTCTTCGTATTTGTATTCTTTCATATGTTATTTATTACTCCAAACATAAGCACTATAACCTTTGCCGTTTGTGTCACCGCCAGCATTATCAATTTCAGTACCATCATACTCAACACTTTCGACAGTGTCATCACCGTTCCAGTATTCGTTAGTATAGAACTTTAATTTTTTAGGATCAAATGCCTTGTTAGTTTCAATAACTCCATCAAAGAATGTGCCTTTTTCAGCACTCCATACTTGACAAACATAATCAGGCTGTTCTGCTTCAACTACATCCATTTCGATTAAATTTGCTTCATCTTCGTATTGTTCAACTAGTTCTGGTAAATCTTGTCCATTAATAATTGTAGACTTTGTAGGAGCCATGTAATCATCTGACTCAACTTCTTCTACTGTTATACGGGCTGAATAATAATCTACACCATATTGATGAACTGCTTCAGTTGGTGCTTCATACCAGCTACTAATATAGCCTTCTTCATCTTTTAAGAAGGCATACTTGTCATCAATTTCTTGTTCACCTTCGTCGTCTAAAACATATTCCACTAGTTCATTATCGCCGTCTTCTTCATGCTTAGCCTGCCAATATTCAAACTGTTCTTTGTTAAGACCAATATATGCACTTTCACCACCATAACCATAAAGCATAACTCTATAGTAGCGAACAGGGTTTTTGATTGTTTCTACCAACTCCTTATTTTCTTCTGAGGTATATGTGGTCATTTTTTATACTCCATTTCGGTTTTAATTTCATTACCTTGTTTATCGTTAGCAATACCATATGCTATACTTTGTATATCATCTAACAACGCCTGACAAGATATTTTATCATACTCTTTGCCTGATATCTCAGCAAATTGGTTGCGGAGTCTATGTAACTCTACAGCCTTATCATGCATAAGATTAATTCTTCTAATCAAGTCTTCAACAGTATGTAACATAGGTTCTCCTTTTTAAATGAGAGGCTAACCGTGGCCTCTCGCGAGCATATTAAGCTGCTACCCTACCCCTAGTTTTCTGCAGATATTTTACGCAGTTTTCAGGAGTTGTCTGTTCGTACGGATCATCATCCGCACCTTCGTTATTAATTCCCGGCTCTTGCCACCATTCTTCGACTACACCGTCATTAATCACGCACATATAGCGCCATGAACGCATACCAAATCCTAGATGGTTCTTACCGATAAGCATACCCATATATCGTGTAAAGTTACCAGACCCGTCTGGAATTACTTTAACGTTTTGAATTTCCTGTTGCTTTGCCCAAGCATTCATAACAAAAGCATCGTTTACACTGATACAGTATACTTCGTCGATGTCTTGGTTACGAATCTCATCGTAATTTTCTTCAAATCCCGGAAGCTGATATGTAGAGCAAGTGGGTGTAAATGCACCTGGTAAACTAAACAATACAACTCTTTTACCTTTAAACAACTCATCACTAGTAACGTCTTGCCAGCGATAAGGATTTGGGCCTTCGATTGATTCATCTCGGACTCTAGTTCTAAAAGTAACGCAGGGAGGAACGAAACCTTTAATCATATATATTCTCCTTTAGGTTTATGTTATTAAATAATAACGCATTATTTACAGTTTGTCAACCATTTTCTTTCCAAAAAAGGTTAAATACATATGTAATAGCAGAGCGTGAGGGCGCATATGGATTTTTTAAGTTTAGTATCAGATGTAGGTTTTCCAATAGCTAGTGCTCTAGCAGCTGGAGCATTTGTTTTTACTACACTTAAATTTATCCTAGCTGGAGTTACAGGTTCCGTTAACAGTTTAAAAAACATAATCGGTGCATTAGACAATCGTGTGCAAACTATGAACAATGATCTTATAAAGATTGATGCTTTATTAAGTTACACTCTTAACATAAGACCAAACGTCGATAGGATAGCAGCAAATGAGGGCAAAGAAGATGCAAGGAGAGACTAATGTTTTGGTTAGATTATACAGTTGAAAGTATAGGATTACACGGACAAGCATTTCGTGTAAAAGGCGATTGGCCAGGTGAAGTAATGGGCGTTGCCAAAGATGGCACACCTAAAGATAACTGGCTCTACAAACCAGGTGATGTTTATATCGTAGACGATAATGGATGGTTACGCAAGTCAGATCATCTATCAGCCCTCATGATGAAGTATGAGGACGGTAAAAATGGATCTAGCAGCAGCAGTCAGTGAATATGGATTTCCAATAATCGCTGCATTCGGTTTAGGATATTTTGTTTATTATATTTGGAAATGGGTGACAACAGAAATCAATCCTGTCGTCGGCGAAGCAAGTAAGACATTAATCCAATTAGTAGATCGAGTGCGTATGCTAGATAATGATATGATAAGGTTAAACCAAAAATTATCTATGGTCCTTGAATATCGAGCAAAACTTAATCCGCAAAGGCAAAATGAGTTGCAAAGGCTAGTTGATGAATACAAAGCTCAGTCAACTTCATCAGATACAACAGGAGAAGAAAAAAATGAATGATTGTAAATGTGAAAAATGCAAATGTGATAGTCATTGCGGCCAAGAGTGCAAAAATTGTGCAAACGATGTTTGCACAGGTTGTGTATGTGAGAAATGTAAATGAGTAAATGGGATAAATGGCTTAGCAAACAAAATGATGCTACCCGTACATACTTTGAAAATCGTATGGCAGAAGAAGCTCCTTTTATTTACACTTGTGTAGGTATTGGTTTCTTTTGGGGTTTTGTTATTGCTACTTTGTTGATGCTATAAACACACCATTCCAATCTTCAGGAAGATCTTGAGTTTTCATATACTCACAGCGTTCTATCCACATTTTATAGTAGCCCTCTAATTTATGATCAAAGTGTCCTTTAAGCATACGGCATTTTTCTATAGCATCGTCAAATCTTTGAGCTCGATAATCTTCATGCATTTGTGCGTGTTTCTTTTGGGCTGATGCCCATGCAGGCCCTACATCATCTAATACAGTATAAATTGCAAGTCCTACACTTTTGCCCTTGACTTGTAAATCGTCTACTTTTAAGTAGAAGAAATCATCCTTAGTGGCTTCGTAAGTTGCCTCTCCAACTAAGAGTAAACATCCATACTCTTTGCATTTTGATTCAATACGTGCTGCTGTTGATACAGCATCTCCTAAGACATCATAGGAATGGCGCCTTGTAGAGCCCATTTCGCCAAGGTAACCCAAGCCAGTATTAATACCAGCACCCATGCCCACTGGCGGGCGGTTGTGTCTTTGTAATGCCACATTAAATTTCTCCACCGCTTTTAACATATCTAATCCGCATTGGACTGCGGTTTTAGGATGTTGAGGATCATCAATTGGTGCATTATGGATATGCATACTTGCATCACCTATATACTTTATTACCATTCCGTCTGAATCAAGAATAGGTTGTGTAATAGCATCCATATAGCCGTTCATTATTTTTGTTAGTCCTTTAACATCGTCACCAAAGGATTCTCCTAAAGGCGTAAAGCCTCGTAAATCTGAAAATAGTATTGATACTTCTTTTTTCATTCCTTCTTTAATTAGTGCAGGATTCTCCTGTAACAAACGTACCACAGTAGGAGATGCATATCCTGCAAATTGTTTTTTAATTGCTTGCTTTTGTATAAATTCAGAAACAAATCTATTAAAGACTGCATGAAGGCCTACTAACAGCACAGTAGCTAATGGCATTGTTATATCTAACAAATATAGATAATTTATCCACGCATAATGTGCTGCATAAATCAATCCTCCCGCAAACACAACTATTTTAATACCAACAAGCCAGTAAGGAGCAAATCGTGCAAGTAGCACAAGAGCTATGCCCAAGACTGCTGTTGTCATCAATTCTGCTAATAGTGCCCAGTAAGGACGTTCTATTTGATCGCCATCTAATACTGTTTGTAAAGTTACTGCTGCTGGAATATAGTTGTGTTGCGGTCCGGTCGGACTTGCGATTAAGCCTCCAATGCCTTCTGCTGTTACGCCTACTATCACTGTTTTGCCTTCTACGATACTAAAATCATCCTCCGCTGAGCTCACACTAGGAAATTCTTTATTCCAGCGTAGCCATATTTGTCCGTTAGGATCGGTCCTAACGATTGGATAACCTGGCACCCTTACAGCTTCAACGCCTCCTTCATTAGCCTTAATTTGATAGGATGGAGCACCAGTAGCAACTCGTATAACTTCAACTGCTACAGCAGGATACGTATCTTCCCCAATACGCATTAGGAGCGGCACTCTACGCACTACACCGTCGATTTCTGGAAAAGTGTTAAGCACACCTACACCGTCGGCATTATCTCCTAGCAGTTGTATAGGTCCCAGCATCCCTGGCCATTCAAATAAGAACGGAATAGGATCACCTATCTTCGCAACTCCACGCGGCACTGGGTTGCGGCTTACACCGGATGTAGTTCCCGTTTGGGCAATAACCACACCGTTTCCTACAAGTGCTTCGGCTAATGTCATATCTCCGCCGAGCCTATCTGGTTCCGAGAATAACATAGGCATTACAATAATGCCAGCACCTGCTTCACGAAGCTTCCAAACTATGTCTGCAAGAACATCACGCTTCCAGGGCCATTGACCATACTTTTCAATAGCTGTTTCGTCGATGGTGACTACTGCAATATCCTGGGATAATATCACCTCATCTTGTGCTTGGAGTAGATCAAACTGCTTGAGGCGAGCTGTTTGGACAATGGTACCATCCCCATAGTGTATGAGTATCATAACTATAGCTGTAATAAATGCTAATGTCCAATGTGTGATCCACTTTGTCATATAGTATTTATTTGTAATTAGGACTTCTTCTTCCTTGACTTAACCTAAAAATGTTGCGGAATGTGCAAAACTTTATGGATGGATGATAATCTTGTACTTTACAAATTGCTTCTGCTAGCCTCTGCGATGGGGTTATTCCAAATTGATCATATTCAATGCATCCATCTAGTACAATGTAGTGCTGGATATGAGGATCTCTATCTATCCATTCTAAAAGTCCGCTTTTATGTCCGAGAAGACAACCTCCTAGATTTGACCCAGCAATGAATCTATATTCAACTGATCCTATCTTATCAGCAAGAAATGCAACTTCTTTTGTGCTAACTTTATCAGGAAAAGAAAGCCAGTTTGTTACACTTTTTTGTGTTTTTTTAAATTTCTGTAAGAAGCTGCCAGGATCTTGTAGATGATTATCCGTTATTAAAAACAGTTGTTTATTGTACCATTTTTGGTTAAGTTCAAACCAATTCTTGAAATTCTGGTATAGCCAATCCTCTGCTTCTTTTTCTGCTAAAAGAGCTGAATCGTGATGTCCGAAGTCAATTAAATGTAAATGGAAAAGCATAACTAACCCTTTTTGCCCATTAGTTTTGCTTTTAGATCATTTAATTCGTTTTCTTTTGCGACTCTATTATCTTCTTCTCGTGTTCTCGCCATTGGTGTTTGCGGCTTTCGTTTCGCTTCATCCACCAATTGCTTGGGTTGTGTCTGTGTATTTTTATTGGATTGGTATACGCTTGCATGGCTGCTTTGTGCAGCGGCGATCCTTCTTCTAAGGTCGATGATCCTATTTTCAAGTACATCTTCAAATGCCCTTTCTACGACTTCAGTCGTGCCCTTTTTACAGATGATATCACATAACCATTGTATCATAGTAATATTTAGTTGACTTTAAATAGAAACTCTATACCAATAACTACACCATCTTGTATACCTGTAGCAGTTCTTTCGTAGCTAGGTGCAACAAAATATGTAATATTATTGGTATTAAAATATGCTCTGGCATATGGCAACACGTCTGTACTAAAAGTTTCATAACCTGAAACTGCACCTAATTCTACGCCTATGTTAAAATAATCAGGTCCTACTTCCCAATAACGCCCTCCATAGAAACTTGTATTGCCTTCGCTATTATCGTACACGCCTGCAACAAATCTTTCTGTTTCTATCCTAGCATGAGGGTGAATCTCTTGGTATTGATCTGGGTTTTGAAAATTTAGATGCGACGAAAGTGCTATGCCTAAAAGTATGTCCATATTGTATTTAGTTGTTTCTATTGACGGTAACAGCACAACCGCCTGCTGTATAACAAGTTCCAGTTATACTAAAACTATCAGCACTTGTAGTGACGTTTTGGTTAAGAGTATAATCATATGCTCCTCCTCCGTTTGTTAGATCTATTGCGGCACTTGCTGAGTTACTGCCTCTTTGATCTACATCTACTGTGTGTCCGTCGCCTGTAAGTACAATGTCTGCCCATTTAGCACCGCCGTTGCCTCTTTGGTACAAGCTGACTGCGTTGTCGTCTCCTTGTATTTCTACGAATCCGTCGTGTCCTGCTTTGCCCATTTGCGTGTGTCCTACTAGATTGTTGTCACCATTTACTATATTTGCTAGGTGATGTGGAGCTCCGCCGCCGCCGGCTCTATTTACATCAGTTTGAGCACTGCCTACATAGTTGTTGTTACCTGTAACAGTCCAATATGCTTCGTGACCGCCGGTTTCGTCATCGTCTATACTACCATCAACGTGCATACCTTGACGAAAAGACATACTATTACCATCACCTGTACTGTTTAAGCTCACGTAGTTGTTTTGACTACGCTGTTGAATCTCCAAGGCGAGATCGTCACCAGCTTGGCTGATATAAATTTCATTTGCACTAGTTGGTTTGCTTAATGTTAATAGTGTTAGTACCAACACCAAGCCTGTAATCCATAACGGCTTCATCACCTTGCTCCATATTAATTGTATATCCGCTATCTTGACTCATTGTTACATCAAGATGATTTTGCATAGATGTATCGTCTCTAATTATCCTATAGTTAGGTTCTTCTACAATAAGCGTAATTCGTGTTTGTTCATCATATCCGCTTTCTCGTGTTACAAAAAATTCTTCATTCTGCTTATCCAGTTCACTTCTAAACAATGCTGCTAATGCTTTATTTAATTCATCTAACATATCATGAAGTAACTCTTGTAAGTAGTATTGGTTCCTATCTAAATCAGTTACCCAAATGTCTTTGATATCATCTGTAAGAGCATCTTCATTTAAGTCGTCAAACTCTAAAAAGTCTATATCTAAAAATTCAAACATTGCCTTTGCTTTTTTACGTATTACATCTTCTTCTTCCTCGTACGGTGTTTTTTTACGTAGAATCAACAAATTATTAATGTCGTTTTCGTCTAGGGGCAGCACTAGCGGCCTAGTAGGTGCTTGCCAACTGTGCTTTACAACTGTAGTTTGGAAAGATTGATTCATTATAACGATACCGGCATCCGACTCTACTGTAATTTCTCCGGTTACACAATAACCTTCTACATCACAACTAGGCAGTAATGTTATCATACTGCCGCCAAATTCATCTACAACCATTATAAAGTCGGTGCCACGCACACCAATTGTAGCACTAGGTGTTCTTATCTTTACATTTTGTTTGAAACGTTTTGCAATTTGTCCGCTTGCATATCTAACAGTACCTAGTGTTGCTTTTACACTAAGACTACCTATATCGTTTGCAGGATCGTAGACAAATTCATCAATTAATAATCTAGAATGTTCAGTAATATCAACTCTTGTTTCGTCCACAAAGTCAATACGCATCCTGCCCTTAGCTGTAACAGCAGTGTCCATGCTTTGTACTGATACACCAGTTGTACCAGGTATAACGTCTTTGCCACGCTCTAAAACACCACTGCCTTTAATTTCGCCAATGTTGCCTGCGCTCGCAAATACAAGGTTAGGAAGAAAAAGAAATAGTATTAGCCATTTATACATTAATCACTCTGTGTTATATCAACCTCTTGGTTGTCGCCGTCAAATGTAGCATCAATTGTGTTATCACCTATCCCACTTTGGGTTATATTGTAATAACTGCCGCCACCTGTTATGTCTAGCGTCACTGAGTGTCCGTTGGTATCTCCATCACCGGTTATATCTATGTCTAGCACATTTCCTGCATTTGAGCTTGACAATGTGCCGTTAGTTGCACCTGTTGATGCAAGACTTGCACTGTTGTCAATTGTTACATCTAGCACCACTGATGTTCCGTCAACTGTTGCTTCAATAACATTGTCATCGCCTGTAAGAGTAAAACTAATGTCTGCACCATCTGCATCATTTGTTTGACCTATATCAAAGTCAAATGTATTTGAGTCACCTGTAGTTGTTATATCAAGAGTTACATTCTCACAATTCAACCCAGTGTTAGAGTCACACAATAAATCAACTGTATTATAGTCGCCAGTGAATTCCCACGTACCAGTGTATGTGTTACCTTTAATTACAGCAGCTATGTCGTTGTTGTTACCAGTTTGAGTTATAGTAAAAGTCATTGTGTCGCCTTCTAAAGTGACACTTGTGGTACTATCACCAAATTCATTATCACTTCCATCTTGTGTAATTGACAAGTCTAGATTATCACCAACCTGTGCAATGTATATGTCATTTGCTTTTGCTGCACCAGAAAAAGCTAGTAATCCTAGACTTAATAATACCCAATACTTCATGATATATCCCTCCGACCGGCCCTCCCAGTCACATAACTATTTATCGTGTTTCTATATTATAAATACTACTGTATTTACTGTAAATATATTTACGATTAAGCGAGTGTTTTATGATTGATCGAAAAGCTGAACAAGATGCATTATATCAGGTTATGGAAGACTTGAAAGAATACCATGAAAAAAACAAACCTGCGTTGCCTGATGAATTGAAAAACCTTGAAGTATCTAGAATACAAAGTGCTTTAGCAGAAGCAAATGGTAATCATACAAATGCAGCCAAAATTTTAAAAATAGGTAGAACTAATCTTCTTGCTAAAATGAAAAAATATAAGATTAGTTCTTAAATTTCCAAAGTTTCTTTCGAGAACCTTCGTTAATCAATTCAATAATACCTGCTTCTATTGCTGCCCTAACAGCATAATTTACAGGTTCGTTAGTGCTAAATCCAATTTCGCTTTCGACTAATTTTGTGCCTAAATCAAAAAACTTAAAAATATCTGCGCCTGATCTATAACTTGCTATAGTTTTTTCTGTAGCTACACTAAGCAAAACTTTACCTGTGCTCACACTAACAATTCTCATAACTACTGTGACTGTGTCTACCCTATATTCTGTTTGAGCACCTACGCCTAAATACCTGGCACCTGCACCACCTACTGCTGTGTTACTATCATAACCTACTATACCGCCTTCTAATATCAATCCTGCAAACACCATTGGCTTCAAAGGTGTCGGTCCATTAGGAAGTTCTTTTTCATATACTTCTCTTGTGTTACGTATAAGCTGTCTTTCTTTTATAAGGTTGTCCATACCTACACGTTCTACAACTTCAAACCATGTGCCTTTGCCTACATCTTGTAGAGCTTTAATCACCCAAACTTCACCGCCTTGTGTAACAGCTGAACTTAGATTTGCAATATTATCTGCAGGTTTACGTTGCCCTGTTTTGTCTAAAAAACTATATACAGCGATTGTAATTTTAGGACCGTCTAATGGAGGGACAGCATCTAACCTTTCAGCAATAGGGCTTATCTGAACTGTAGGACTACGATCTGCTTCTTCTAATTTTTTTAAGCTATCTATAGCAGCACAACCAGAAAGTATGGTCATGGCTAAAACAAGTAGTGCGGTGCGAAACATTTAAAAATTAAACTCCCCTGCTCCTGGTATAGTTATTTCAGTATACCCGTCTGGTCCATCTACTATCAATGTAATTGCACCAGTATCTGTATCCTTAGTCCATGTAATTGTTGCACCCTCTACTTCTGCTGTTCCTGTATTAGCACAGCTATCGCCACAGTCAGCAAACATTGCATCTACCATTTGCTTAGACAATGTAGCATAAATTCTTGATTCTACATTTCTTATAAATTTTGCGAGAGTGGTATTTTCCAACTCTCTTTCTAACCTAGCCGCTTCAGCATCTGCTGCTTTCCTTGCGTCTTCCTTCCTATTGTGTTGTAGTTGTTCAACAGAAAGAACGTGTGTACTATATCCATTTCCAAAATGAAATGCAGGTGATTTAAAACTCCAGGTTAGATCACTTGCAGCTACGTTAGGCAGTGCAAAAAATAAAAAGAATAAAAAAGCCAAATATTTCATATTCTATACCTCATATATATAGGTATTTATTAAAAATGTAGCTTGAAAGAAAATCCACCTTTTGTAGGATCAGTTGCGCCTGCTTTTGTTTCAACAGTTACTTTAGCGTTAATTTTTGCAGGCCATTGTGTAGTAAAGCTCATTACACCACGTACTAATTTTGCATCTTGCTGGATAAAGTTAAAGCCAAGTATTTCTAAAACTGCTGCTTCAAAGTTTGGTATAATTCCGCCGTTGATTGCATTCATTGCGGCTGCTTTAACTACATAAGTAAGTTTTCCTGCATCTAAAGCATTACCTTTTGTTCTAAGTTCACTAAACAAATTTTGGTATTGCGGTAATTCTGTTTTTTGTTTCCTGCTGTCTAAAATCTCTTGTATTGCTTCTGGTGTCCAAGGAAGGAATTCATGAAATTTAGTAGGAATTGATTGTGGATCTGCTTCGTAGCACAAGTTCATAACTTTATAAACTTGACTGATTGTTGTAGGCTTTGGCAAATTAGGATTTTTTACAAGCTCTATAAAGTCGATGGCAGTTTTATATTGCTTTTTTTCATACATCGCTTTTGGAATTTCTAAAGTTGAAATACTTGGCGGAGCGCCACCGCCTTTGCCTTTACTGCTAATGTTAATTTGGTGTCCTGAATTAGGATCTATAAGAGCGTAACTGTCTGCTAATGGTGCGTTTGATGCTTCTGGAAATACTAGAGTAAGATCTTCTATCTGTGTACCCATCCATTTTATAAACTTTTCTTTAGCAGGAAAATTACTTACACCTTGAATAAGAGCTTGCACTCCTAAATATTCGCCTGCATAATCATTAATTGCAGCCACTACGCCTTTTCCTAGTTCCTTTACAGGTACAGTAGGATTTTGACCTGCATTTATTTGCTTAGACATTTCCTTTACAGGATCGCCTGCTTCTTGTACTGAATAATTGGCTGCTAAAATTTCACTGTGGAGATCGCCTGCCTTAATTCTTCTATCTACAATACCTATATCGCTAGGTTTAAGGCCGGCAGCTTCTTTTGGTATATCTTTGTTTGCAACGGTCTGGCCTGGGGGGATTGCTTGTCCGCCGTAGTCTTTTGTTTTTAGAAAACTTCCTAGTGCAAATTCTTTACCGTCTTTGCCCTTGATAGTAACTTTATTTGTAAATTCTCCGTTATCTAAAAGATCTTGGAATCTATCTGCTTCTTTAGGATCTGCAATAAATTCTGTGCCGTCAGTAAAATATAATGGTTTACCTGTACGAATATTATTTAATAGATTGTTAAATCTATTCATATCCTTAGTAAGTTTACCCGGTGTCAGGGTTGTCAGGGCTTCTACAATTTTAAATTCTTCGTAACGCATAAAGTATTTATGCTAATTTAGGGAATAACATATCTGTACAGAATTTATCAACATCTTCCTCAGGAAGTCCTAGAGATTTCATTACATTTGGTGTATGTGGATTTTGTTGCTGATTATGACAGTAGTAGTCTTGGCAAGCAGACACGATTGCAGGATCACCTTCTCCATCAGTTATGCCTACTTCGTCAAAGTATGCTCTTAAATTATCTAATGCAATACGTATGATCTCAGTTGCTTCTTCATCTGTCTTTACATTACCAGCGGCAAGCATTTTGTCTGTAAAGATATTACGAGCCCATTCTGGCAGTTCACGTTGCTTTTCTGGTATAAAGTGTTCTACACTTTCAAAGTAACCTTGTATCATATCGTGATTAGGGTCAGCACTTGGTGAAAAGTCGTGGAACGCACCTGTCATTTTATTTTTACCAGCAATAACATCAAAGCCGTAAATAGGTGCAGGATTGTTCAGTTGAGGGAAAATACAAACGTGCATCATCCATAGTCCTTTTGAGTCCCTAGCATCAACAACATCTATATGAGCTCTTCGCACACTTTTGTTTGCCCAAACTCTGTTAATCCAACCACTGTCAGGTCTATTAAAATGATCTAATCCATCTTCTTGTATTTCTGTTGCCTGTTCATCAAAAATATTAATTATTTCATCTTTGCATTCTATTAGTTTATCCCAAATCAAACTCATCTGCAAGTTCCTTAAATAATTGTGTAGCAAATTCAAAACAGACAATAGCTTCCTCTGCCATTGAATCGTTTATCTTTGCTCTAATTTTTTCTTTATATTCGTTAACATCACAATCAAATTTGTAATAGTTACCTTCTCCTGGTACCCGCTTGGCTATCATTTGTCCGCCGCTTAGGTCGCCCATATGTCTTACATAGACGTGTGCCATAATTTTATCTGCATCGTCCATGATAGATAACATATGTTTATGGTATTCTTCTATAACGTCTGTGTACTTGACAACTTTGTCTTTAGGCCATAGTTCTCTAGCATCTTTTAATATTGCTGGCCCACGTCTAATGTTTGGTATGTCATTAAATAATCCATGAGCCATTGCCATTGCTTCTAAAACATCATAGCAAGCGTGTTGGTGCCAAAGGTAACAAGCATACTGTTCATCAGTTAGCTGTCCTTTGAACATTGCTTTTACAAATGTTTGGCGTTCTGCATTTTTATGATGTTCCCAAGTAAGGTCTTTTAAACTCATTCTTCCTCAACTTTGATTTGCAACGGAAAGCCATTTTGTCTGCTTAAATTAGTTGCTTCTATTGCCTTTTGTTCAGCTATTTCATATGTATATATGCCTGCTACTCCTGCACCTTCATGATGAATGGTTAGAGTTAACTTTTCAGCAGTATCGGATGAGTGTCTAAAAATCTGTATGAGTAATTCTATTACAAAATCAATCGGTGTATTGTTATCATTTAAAAGAATTACCTTATATAGAGGTGGTTCAAATGCAGTATCTTTAATTTTTTCGTCGATAACAATTTCTTCTAAAATATCAATATCAGCTGACATTACATTCTCCTTGGAAAAGAGGGGGGATACCTTCCCCCCTAACTATATTATTCTTGAGTTTCGCCTTCTAGAATATTGTTACCATCTACGATTTTAATACGCTTAGGTTGTAACTCTTCTGGAACTTCACGCTTCAAGTGGATGTTTAGCATACCTAGTTCAAGGTTTGCACAATGCACTTCTACGTGATCAGCAAGTGTAAACTCTCTACGGAAGTTTCGGCCACCGATGCCCTTGTGTAGATAGTTTACTTCATCTCCTCCTTTAGGAGCTGTTCCTTCTACTCTCAAAATATTACCGTCTTTAGTAATTTCTAAGTTATCCATACCAAAGCCAGCAACCGCAAGAGAGATCATATACTCGTCTTCGTTGATTTGTGCAATGTTGTATGGAGGATAACCGTTACCGTTTGGACTGTTTGCAAATGAACGTTCTAGTTCATTGAATAGTCTGTCAAAGCCAATAGTTGCTCTGTGAAAGTTAGGTAGGTCTAGAGTTGTTAGTCTTGTCATGTTTTTTCTCCTTTAATAAGCAAGTTAACATTTGTGCCCTTTTCGGCGCACGTTTTATTTATCATCATAATACTATAATATAATAAAAAAGAACGATTGTCAACTAAAATTTTATTAATATTTCAGTGCCAACCCATATTCTTCTTGGCTGATATCTGTCATTAGACTGTGTCTGTACAAAAATTCCATAGTCTACTTTTTTGCCTTTCCACTTTGTTCCAACATAAGTCATTATCAAGGGAATTTGTTTGGTATCTATTACGTAATGCGGCTCTACAAATATGTATGGTTGTCCTATCAATTCATACTTTTGCCATTTATATCCTATTCTTGGTCTATAACGTAATTGATTATCTCTACGTTGCCGCTCTCTATATTCAAATCGTGACCAATAAAAAAATCCGTTATCATAATGTTTAATTTGAAAACGGACGTTATTCAGTTTTTGATCGTTAAGAGTTTGACGTCTGTACTCAAATTGATAAGGAGTATCCTTTATTTTATATCTTATCCATTCGTGATTATCTGGATGGTTATGGAATTGTTTTATTCCGAAACTAAGTTCATTGTTGACTTTAAAATCAAAGTTAAGTTCAGTCCTTTCAAATCTTTCTATATCAGCAAGAGCTGGAAAGGCCGTTAAAAGTAAAATAATAAAAGTTGTTGCAAGTTTCATAAATCCTCCGTTGTAAGTACAGAACATTTATCTCTTTTGCAACAACTTGGTTTAAAATCCGACTGTGTTTTTTTCGTATACTGCATTGTGCGTTTGTGTACAACGCACAAACGTGGTGCATTTACTTAGATGCTTTAATCTTACTGCACCTGCGTAAGTACAAGCAGAACGCAACCCACCCAAAATATTTTGAATAGTATTACCCACTGCTCCTCTGTAAGGCACAAGAACTTCTCGTCCTTCACTACTTCTATACTCCTTAAGGCCACCAAAATGTTTGTCGTTCGCGGCCTTTGAACTCATTCCGTAGAATTGTACAAACTGCTTGTTTTCTATTACAGGATGATAGGTTTCGTCATTTTGCTTAAACCAGTGTTCACCTGTTGCGTAATATTTGGTGATTACTTCCCCACCGCCTTCATCGTGCCCAGCAAGCATCCCGCCAAGCATAACAAAATCTGCTCCGCCTGCAAAGGCTTTAGCGACATCTCCAGGGCAAGTACACCCGCCGTCAGCAATAACGTGACCCCCAAGTCCATGTGCGGCATCTGCGCACTCGATAACCGCAGATAACTGCGGATATCCAACACCAGTTTGTATGCGAGTAGTGCAAACACTCCCGGGACCAATGCCCACTTTAACAATATCAGCTCCTGCAAGGATAAGTTCCTCCGTCATTTCGCCAGTAACTACGTTACCTGCAATAATTACAATTTGTGGATACAGCTGTCTAAACTGCCGTACAAACGCAACAAAACGCTCACTATACCCATTTGCTACATCAATACAAACATATTTTAGATTACCGTCTGCTTGCTCGTATACGTCACGAAACTTTTGATGGTCAGTATCAGTAATACCGATACTCATAGCAACATAGTTTGTACGTTCATACATATCAGTGTCAAAATAACCCACAAGCTCTTGCACAGAATAAGTTTTCTTCAAGCAAGTGAATAAGCCGCCAGCAGCCAATTTATCGGCGATAGCGAACGTACCAACACCGTCCATGTTAGCAGCCATAATAGGAACACCACGCCAATGACGGTTATCAGGACGTATTTGCTCCATAGTCATATCTTCTGGCTGCCAATTACGCCATGTATAGCCTCGTTCTAGATCAACTTGTTTACGACTGCCTAATGTACTACGCTTAGGACGTATCAAAACATCTTTGTAATCTAATTTGTTATCTGACTCAAGACGCATTTTTAATAACCTAAATCCTGCTCACGTTTTTTTACTTTCTTAAGCCAACGAGCTCTACCAGCAGCTTTTGCTTTCTTACGCTTTTCACTAGGTTTTGTATAAAATTGACGTTCTCTAAGTTCTTGTAGGATTCCGTCCTCTTGAACTTTCTTTTTAAATTTACGTAATGCGTAATTGAAATCACCGTTACGCACCTCAACAGATAGGCCTGTCTTTTGACGCTCGCCTTTCTTATTATTATTGATGTTGTTGTTTCTTCTCAATGTAACCTCCAAATGTGTCTGATAAGAAATCTAGATTGTATTGCCTGTTATCACTTAATATATTATAATACAGGTATTCAGTATTTGTCAACCAAAAAACATTGTCATGTGAAATTAAATAACTTGTAAAATTCTTTACAACATTATCTGAATTATCAACATCATAAATTACAATATTTGATTGCTTGATCAAAGTCAAGAGCCATTTTATATCTATATTATCATTTTCTAAAACATAGACATTAACATCAAACTCTATAGTTTCTAGATGTTTTTGTAGCTCTAATTTTAGTCCTTTACTAGGACAGATTAAAACAATACTATAAGTGTTATTGTATAGTATGTCAGGTGGAGTAATTAATCTAATCTTTGTCACGTTGTATCCGTTGCCATATTGTATTATTGCCTTGCTCGGCATTTTGTTCATATGTTGGATTAGTTTCTTTCTTGACTTGCTCGCCTTTTTCTAGCATGATATACTTTTTAGTAGGCAAATACTTCTGCCAAGGAACTTCATCTAACTTACCTTGTATATATGCTTGCTTTTGTTCCTTGATAGTGCTATCTGGATTTTCATCTTTCCATTGACGTTTAGCTTTTTGCCAATCTTCAAGTTGTTCTTGTTCTTCTAGTTCTTGGGCTCTTTCTTGTTCCTCGGCAGTTGTAAGTAAAGGTCCTGTGTCCTCCTCCACTGTCTGCCCTGCTGGAACACTTGCCCCATCGCTATCTTGCCCCATTCGTTCATCGCTGTCCACATTGACTTCTTGTAATGGTAGCTCAAGTTGGTTTTCATCATTGTGTCCATCATTTGTAGGCTCATCAATTGGATCTTTAGTAGGTGGTATATCATCTACTTCTCCTTCTTCATTTTTTTCTTCAGTCTCCTTCTCAGGAGTATTAACAGTATAGCCAGGGTTGTCAACTATTCGTTGTGCCCTTGCTTGCTCGTATTGCCGAAGCCAGTCACCGCGGTCATCTTTGCGTTTTCTAAACTCAAAGGTATATTGGCTTGCTATCAGCAATAAGACTGCTAGTGGGTCAAATACAAATATAATAATAAGTATCACCCAACGAACTGCTTCCTCAAGAACAGTATTGTCTGCTGTGTCTCCATATACAAATTCTGCAATGTATTTGATTGGTCCTACTTCTGCTTCTAATTTCCTGTATTCTGCTTGTAAAGCATATTTTTCTTCTGTTAATGTGTCTATCTCGTCTTCTGCTTTTTTGATACGTGCTAGTTGCTCATCTACTGCCGCATCTATTTCATCAGCCTTGTCTGTCTGTGCTAGTTGTGATCTTAGACGTTCAATCAGTGCTTGGCTGTTAGCAACCTGGTCTTCTGCACTTTTGCGTAGTCTTTGTATTTCATCTCTTGCTGTTTGAATTACTGGTGACTCTGTTTGACGTACTTCGTCGATCTTGCTTAACATAGTCAATTCGCGATCTTTTAATGCAGGTATCTGTGTCTGTCGAATATCTTTAACAACACCTGCTAGGCGTTCACGTTCTGTGTCAACTGTAGTTGTAGCATTTTGACGAAGTTTGCTGATGTCGCCTTGTATTTGTGTTATGCGTTCACGCTGGGCCGCAACCCAAGCAACCAGAGCTTTACGGGTATTATTACCAAATGCTCCATCACTTGTTACACCAATAATTGCTTGCCCTGCTCTAATCTGATCTCGTTCACCACTATTAACTTGGTTTGTTACACGAATAATTTCTTTTTCAATTGTATCTATTTGTTCAAGTAAAGGATCTACTGCACTTGTATCAGCACTTAGATTTGCAATTTTTCCTTCGTATTCTCTTGCACTAGTTTCAAGTCTAAGTATTTCTGCTTGAATACTTGTTAGTTGATCTTCGTATGGTTTTGTTCGATTTGCATCGCCTGCTCTAGCATCTTCTATAATTTTATTTTGCTGTGTAATAGCAGGTTGAATACGTTCAAATGCTTTATCTATACGTTCCTGCTCTTTATCAATTTGTGCTTGTATATTGGCATCTGCACCTGTGCCGCTTGACTCTAGTTGTTTTATCTTAGCTTCAGCACGATCTATAACAGCATTTAATCTACCTAGCTCACTATCAATTTGTTCAACCTGTGCAATACTTTCTTCGCTTGCACTTGTCTGTTCAATATGTGCCTTTGAAAGGAAACCAAAAATGCCCATGCTTGTTATAAACATCAGCACAATTACAGCAGTTGTCAAATAAGTTTTAAGCCACCAAGTTGCCTGCTTCCAATACTTGTGTAACCATACCGCAGTGACTAGTTTGCCGATTTCTAATGCGCCGCCCATAACCATAATAGGGAAAGCGGCTGCGGCAAAGATTGCCACAAGCCCTGCGATAGAGTAATAAATTGCTACACCGCTAATTGTAAGAGCGGTAATTAAAACTAATATTCCTAATGCCATACATTAATCCCATCTATAAAATATATGTTGTCCAATCCGTCCAATAAGTGTTTTATGTTTTGCCCATTTAGGATTTACATACTTTGCATGATAGTGTGTTGCGCCTTCTGTTATTCCAACAAACTGTTTGTCCCAAAGCATATAATAAGCAAGTGTTTGTGCCGAAATCCAAGCGTCTTGATCTGATGGATCATCTGCTTTGCCGTCGCAATACCAACTAAACTGACAAGCATTACGCACCATTACCATTTTGTTTGGATCTTTCCAACTTGGCTTTTGTTTACCTTGTTTTACTACTTCGCAAATAGTGTTTGGATACCGTGTGTCCTTAACTCTGTTCAATACAACATCTGCTACTGCCGCCTGGTCTGCCTTACTGCTGCTTCTTGCTTCGTAATAGATATTCAAAGCAAGACAATACTCTTCAGGATTGCTCTCTGCAGTGTACAATGACTTAACTTCTGCCATTGTAGCATTTGTAGAGAACAGAACTGCTACGCCTAAGATGGTGCCTATAATAAATCTCATGGTTATAAACCTCGTGTAATATTTAACCTGTTTTTCGTGCTAACTTCAATACTAACTTAATTCCTACGCATCTGTGATGCTTCGATAGCTTGTTTTTTGCTTGTGATAGGAACAAGATTGCTCTTGTGTGTTGTAGTGATACCAATAATATAGTCGCCTGTATACTGCTGATTTTCACGCTTTGGTGCATAACCTGCAATATTATTAGACAAACTTGGGTAATTAGGAGTTTCTCTATAGTTTGCACTTTTCTGCGGCACATATGACCCGTTTGACACACTTTTCTGCGGCTTATACTCACCCCTAGTATAGGCAATGTAATCATCTAAAGTGTCAAATTGTGCTTCATGACAATGCATTTGCCGCATACGCTTATTGTGTTTGCGCCATTCAACTTCTAATTTGTTACGTTGATTGTCTGTAAGGTTCTTTGCCTTACGCTTCTTGTAATTTGTAGTGGTCATATAAGGACCTACAAGGTGCATAGTCATAAAAAACTCCTGTTGTAACACATTTGTAGTATTACTATAACAGGAGTTTAATGTATTGTCAACCTTTATTTGTCCATTTTAGCCACAGCAGCATCGTAATCTGCTCTGTCAATGATTCCTTCACGTAAAAGTTTTTCTCTGTTTGCCATATGTTTCATTTGTATTTCTTCTTTTGAACCACCAAAATATGCTACTGCATGGCCTTCTTCAACAAGAATATCTGTTAACCGTTCTGCGGGTTGATCTTCCCAACGTTCTACCATAAAGTCTCCTAAGATACGTCCGAACTTGCCTTTCATATCTTCACCGTTTTTATTAATTTGTGTTTTTAATATTACATCGCCTTCTAGTAGTTCTTTTACTCTAGCCTTTGCAGCTTCGCCGAATAAATCTTCAACTTTATCTCTTGTTCTTGATTCTGGTGTATCAATGCCCATGATTCTCACACGTTCATCTTTCATTACAATACCAAAACCTAAATCAATATCAACATCAACGGTGTCACCGTCTATTACTTTTATCACAGTTGCTCTGTACTCATACATTGCCCTCTCCTCATTTTTTAAATAGTTCCCAAAACTTGCCCATTAGTATTAATATGCCTCCTAGTATCAGCCATGCTATTGCAGGACCACCTCCGTCTGTATACCATACTACTGGAAAGCCTAATAACCATACAGTCTTTGCTGCATAGCTTTTCCAATTCCATAACACATATATTACACCGTCCCAGCTACGCCACTTCTTTGGTTTGTCTGGACCAAAAGTTGTTTTAGCATCGAGGTGTCTATAAAGTTCTGGATTTCTTTTGTAATAAATCCAAACTACTAAAAACATCAGCCCTATAAAGATTAAAGCTGCTGTGTGTTCGCCCATTATTCAGATCCAAACATTCCAATTAAATCGGGGCCGTAAGTTCCAGCTGCCCATGCTAATGCTACGATAGTAATAACACCGTAAACTAGCCATTTCATTTTGAAGTCATCGACTTCCATTTTAAGGGCAACTAATTCGTTACCCAAAATTCTTACTGCTACTTCTAGTTTGCCTTTATCGTCTGGTTGTGCCATTCATCTTCCTTGTCCGCGATATTTTTTATAACTTTTGCGTCTACTTTTGTTCATACTAGCCGTTTTAATCATACCATTGTTGCCACCGATAGACGTCTTTTTCCGTGTCGGTTCAAAAACACTTTTAAACCCTACTACTTGTCTTGCCATAATAACCTCCAATCGTTATATGTGTATTTATTGCTAGGAGGTCATAAAAAAAGGGTGCCGAAGCACCCTAGTTTTAAATATCTAAAAAATTAGAAGTTAAATGAAACACCTACTTCAATTTCTCCACGATCTTCATCGTTTAGGTTCCATGATGTGTCACCATAAACAGTAGTTGATTCCGATAAATCATAATCAAAACCTAGATCGATAGCTGGACGATGCCCATCTTCAAATACATTCATAATTGCAATATCATCGCCACTTGCATGATCAGTTGCATACACTGTAACCAATGTGCCTAATGAGAATGTTAATGGACCATCTGCACCTGGTGTCCAGTTAACAACAGGCTCGATTGTCACGTTATTAGTTTCTGCATCTACTAAGTGAAATGCTTTTAGTTCTGTATCTAATGATACTCCAGGCGCTAAATCTACTGCCTGTGCTGTGCTTGCAGCCATTACTGCTGCCAATGCGATTAGTGTCTTACGCATAAAATTTCCTTTCAAATATGTAACGGGTTTGTTGACGAACGCCAACACTCTATTTATTGCGGTGCAGCATCTAAACTAATGGTTGTGATGCAGATAAAAAAAAGTGTTGCATCTCTGCAACACTTTTCTAGCCGTTTGGTAACAAGGTGGACCAACCCCGTGAATCATGCCGCTAGGGCTAACTCAGGTGCAAAGTTATCGTTTGCATTTGTGTTTTGTAAACTTGCCTACCTGTCGAATCCTATTTCGCCCCCATCATAATTACTCTACGCCGTAAATTTGTGGTTTTTACGCTACAGAGTAATTATGGTGGAGGCGCCCGGTACCGCCCCGGGGTCCAAATACGCTTTGTAACGCCTACGATTTATTTATAGCATCACTGTGATTTATTGTCAAGATAATTTTTTATATTTGGCGCAAATAAAGCCACCAACCCAAAGATAAGTAAAAATACAAACCAACCTATTGCAATATAGGCTCCTGCTCCCCATTCGTAATCTACATACATAGGTGCAAAAATAGCACTTGCTATACCTGCTAAAATACAAATTGTCCAATATATTTTTTTACCCATTTTTTCCTCTTATGTATTTTAAGGCACCTTGTACAAATCTTCCTAAATGTGCTTGCGGGGTAGTAATTTTATCTATTTCTTCTTTACTTGCAAAATGCAAATTTAATTTGTAAGGTTCATTTGTCAATGGTATAATTTGACACAACGGATTGCCTGTTTCTAATGTAATTATTCTATTAGTATGTTGATGTGCCATAATATTGATATGTGTCAAAGGTATGTGGTGTAATTTTAGTACACCTGGCAATCCAAACAATCCGAAATCGTCTGCATACTCCCAAGTTGGCCAAATCATTAAAAAATCTATGTCCTTATTTGCCTTTATGTACCACGGACTCATTAGTTTAAAATGAATATGATTGTCTAAAAAGCCTCTACGCTGTTCAGGAGAGTGCATTTGAACACAATCTTCGCCACATACCTGATAACCAAATTCACCACTATCAATCTTCAACATAATATCTTCCCAAGCAGGAATCATAAAACCATGTTGATATAGATCTAATATTCCCATGCAATGTTTTATAGATCTATTTTGTGCCAAAGCACCAACAGGTGCATCCTCAATGGCTGGTATTCTTTTAAACCAGTCAGGCATACACTTGTTGGATTTTTGTATTGGTGCTGCTTTAAATGCAGCCTGATTGTTAGTGTAACAATCTATAACTAGAGTCATTACATCTCGTTCTTTTTGTCTTGAATTTCTTTTCTACGGTCTTTTGTAAGTTTACCAAGATCTCCAAGAGCTTTACGAGCTCTAGCAGCCGCAGCTTTTACGCCTTTATCATCAAAGGTTTCTGCTTCTTTTAGGTAGTTGTTGTACGCTTGTACTATTTCTTCATGTAGTGTCATGCCTATCTCCTTTTTTATGGGCCTGCAAAAACGTCTCCAGATCCTGCTGCGACAGAAGTGCATCCGTCAAGAGCGTCTCCAACTCTACCGCATCCAAGATTGTTGACAAAAACTGTAGTTGATCCAACAGAAATAGGAGCGGTGTGACTAGGACACGGAACTCCTGGAAGAAGGTGTGATGTGTTAACGTCAGTCTGTCTGCTTACTGCAATATTATTTACAAATACATTAGGACTGCCTACTGCTCTTGTCATTCCTGAGCAATGATCAACATCTGCATCACCTATTCTAGTTACTGCTGGCATTTTCTCTTTCCCTCTTCATTAAATCTTGTAGCCTATTGTTCCATTGTTCTATCTCCTCATGCTGTTCTTCTGTATGAGGTGGCTCCGGGACTGTAGGCTTAAATTCTATTACGTGATCAAAGTCTAATGGAATATCTTCGTATTCAGTATACGTTTCTAATACTCCATTTCTTTTAACCACAAACTTACTCAAAGCGTATGACCTGTTCCTGTATAACCTGTTGCTTCTACATAGTTCATGAAGTCATCCTTTGAACCAATTACTTTATCTAATATTTTTATTTGCGGAAATGTCCTAGCACCCGGAAAGTTTTCAAATACTTCTTCACGAGTAAAATCTACATCTAATTGCTTGTACACATATTTAAAGCCTCTAGTTTCGCAAAACTGTTTTGCTTGATCGCAATGCGGACAAGCAGGCTTACCCCAAATCTCAATCATAAACTAAATCCTTTTAACATATCTTTATCAACGTCTTGTTTAATACCGCCAATAACATAACTTTCAACTTCTGTCTCTTGCGGAGCAACTTGAAGACCTGAAGAACTTAACCAATGCTGTGTCCACGGTAGTGGATTTGTGTTTACTGGTGCATCAAAGATTGCATCAAAGCCTAGTGCTTTCAGTCTACGGTTTGCAATGTACTCTACATATTGATGCAGTAGTGTGCTGTTAAGACCAATCATCGAACCATCTTTGAACAAATAGTCAGCCCAGTCTTTTTCTTCTGCAACACACTCACGCCATAACTCGTACACTTCTTCTTCACACTCTTTTGCAATCTTAGCCATTTCTGGATCGTCTTTGCCTTGAGCCCAAAGTTTAAGAACGTGTGTGCTTAGTGCAAGGTGTTGTGCTTCATCACGAGCAATAAGTGAAATAATCTTTGCAGAGCCTTCCATCAACTTTAATTCACCAAAGCCAAAAGTACAAGCAAATGAAACATAGAAACGTAATCCTTCAAGAATGTTTACCGTTTGCATTGCAAGATACAGTTTCTTCTTGACTTCATACATCGAACCTTCACCACGGTGCATAAATGCATCTGCGGCTTCATTAAACGCATCATAATGTTTAGTAACAGAAACAGCACGTTGAATAATTTTGTCATCATCAAGAATTGTATCAAATACTTCGCTTGGATCTGGATACACGTTTTTCATAATATGTGTATATGAACGTGAGTGAATTGTTTCAAAGAAGTCCCAAGTAACAATACAGCCTTCTAGCTCAGGTAAACTTACATGAGGCAAGAAAGCCAAACAAGGACCACGTCCTTGTACACTGTCTAGCAGTGTTTGATACTTTAGGTTAGCAGTAAAGATATGCTTCTGTTCTGGACGAAAGTTTGCATAGTCTGCTCTATCTTTTTGCAAACTTACTTCTTCTGGTCTCCAAAAGTATCCCAGCATTGTCTGATTTAATTTATCAAATACTGGAAACTTAAATGTATCATACCTTTGGGTATTTTGTTCTGCACCAAAGAACATTGTTTCTTTAGTGAAGTCTACTTTTTCCTTGTTAAACACTGTGCGTGACATCTGATTTCCTTATGTTTCTCTGTGTATAGTATATACTACTTATCTACAAGTGTCAAGCATTAAATTGCACACGCTTCGCACATTTCATCATCTTCTGTAGCCAAAGTAGCTGGTTCAACCTCTGGTTGATTGTCGTGCCATCCTAATGAGTGTGCTGGTTCATCTACCATTTCACTTGGATCTGTTTTGTAATCATATGTGTTTTGGTAGTAAGAAGTTTTCCAACCTAGCTTGTAAGTATTTAACAAGTCTTGCATCATAACACTCATTGGTACTTCGTTGTCTGGATACTGGGTAGGATTGTAACTCCAGTTTCCTGAAATAGCTTGATCAAAGAACTTTTGCATTACTGCGACAACGTTGATGTAACCTTCGTTGCTAGGCATTTCCCACAACAAGGTGTAGTGTTGCTTAAGACTTTGATATTGTGGAACAATCTGCTTAAGAGGCCCTTTTTTGCTTTTCTTAACGGACAGGTAGCCTCTAGGTGGCTCGATACCATTTGTTGCGTTCGACACAACGGAACTGCTCTCTGAAGGCATCTGTGCGGACAGTGTGCTGTGCCGTAATCCGTGCTCTCTAATATCGTTGCGTAAAGATTCCCAATCATATTTTAATTTGTTTTCTACAATAGTATCTACATCTTTTTTGTATGTATCTATAGGCAGGATGCCGTCTGAGTATTTAGTGCGGTTAAAGTACTCACACGCACCTCTTTCCTGCGCTATTTTGTTGCTGGCACGTAGCAAATAGTATTGGAATGCTTCAGTAAGATCATGCACAAGTTGCCATGCTTCCTGATCAGCATAGTTTACTTTATTCTTTGCCAAATAATGTGCTAGTCCAATATAACCAACTCCAAGCGAGCGTCTTGCTTTTGTAGAAATTTCTGCTGCTTTGATAGGATAGTTTTGATAATCAATTATTTCTTCTAATGCACGAACTGCTAATTCGCAAAGATCTTCTAAATCGTCTAACTCTTTAATTACACCTACGTTAATTGCACTTAAAATACAAAGAGCAATCTCTCCGTTCTCGTCGTCAATGTGCTCTAATGGCTTTGTTGGTAATGTAATTTCTTGACACAAGTTACTCATATAAACTGTGTCTTTGAACGAACTATGTGTATTAGAGTGATCTACATTCATAATATAGATACGTCCTGTTTCTGCACGTTCTTTAATTAATGCTGAAAATAATTCCATTGCAGAAATCTTTTTCTTTTTGATGCTTGTTTTGCGTTCATACATTTCATACATTTCTTTAAACGCATCCGCATCACCAAAGTATGCTTCATATAAGCCAGGCACATCATGTGGTGAGAAAAGAGTAATATCTCCGCCGCTCAACAATCTTTCGTACATAGTTTTGTTAAGTTGGATTGAGTAGTCTAGTTTACGTACACGGTTGTCTTCTGTGCCTTTGTTGTTCTTTAGCACAAGAATATCTTCAATCTCTTGATGCCAAAACGGGAAGTGTGTAGTAGCACTACCACCACGTACACCATTTTGTGTACAACAGCGTACAGTTGCTTCAAACTTCTTTAGGAACGGAATAATACCTGTATGAGCTACTTCTCCTCCTCTGATTTTAGAGTTGACGCCTCTAATTCTTCCTGCGTTGATACCGATGCCAGCCCTCTGCGCAGTGTACCTTCCAATAGACATATCGGAAGCAAAGATACTGTCAAGAGTGTCGTTACTGTCAACGAGGACACATGAAGCAAACTGGCGGACAGGGGTGCGGACTCCTGCCATAACTGGCGTTGGGATGTTGATTTTAAAAAGTGAGGTCGCATCATAATATCTCCTTACATAGTGCATACGTTCGTGCTTAGGATATTGCGAAAACAAAGTTGCTGCAATCATCATATACATGAACTGAGGAGTCTCAAATAACTGGCCTGAAGATCTGTCCTGACAAAGATATTTGTCTACAACTTGACGCAGCCCTGCGTAGGTAAAATTCTCGTCACGCTTGTGATGAATATATGAATCCATCCTTGCAATTTCTTCGCTATCATATTCATCAAGGATTGCTGGATCGTAAACACCTCTCTCAATGTTTTTATCGATCATTTCTCGCAATGTAATTGGCTCATAGCGACCGAACACTGTTTTGTTTACAGTGTAACCTAACAAACGAGCAGCAGCAGTTTGGTAATTAGGTGCATCAAGAGAAATCAAATCGTTTGCACTACGGATTAGAATTTCTTGTATTTCCGTTGTGCTCATACCATCGTAAAACTGTAAATTAGCATTCATTTCAATTTGGCTACTACTTACGCCTGCTAAACCTTTACAGGCTTCTTCTACAACAAAATGTATTTTGTCAATGTTTAATAATTCTTTAGTGCCATCTCTTTTGATAATATGAATGCCATTGGCCATTTTTTGACTCTCCTTGTTTTTGATCTATTTAAATGAATATTTATTTGGTTTTGTGCATAGGATATTTTTTCTGAATTTGAAGTGTTGCTGGCAACTCCTTAACATCAATGTGTGTATTTTTATCATATCCAATCACTCTATTATTAATGACGAGGAGATAGTAATCGGCTGATTTTGTACTATCTATACCAATATGTATCTCAAAGTCGGACCCCGAAAAGCGGTCGGTTAACTGTAAAGAATAGCATTGTCCTAGTACGATACAAAAGTCACAATACTGATTCTCTTGTATAAGTTCCCAAGGACTAGGCCAGCTTTTTTCATCCCACGGGTCAGTATGTATACTAACTGTAGGAACATCATTATATTTGTCTACTACATCTTGTAAAGGATCTTCAGCAGACTCTAGAGACACTCTAAAATCAGACCAAGCCCGTAGCCTGACTTCATAAGAACTATCCCTAAACATTAATTGACATATGTGAGTTTGTATGAAAAGTCTGCTCCGTCATATGTAGAGCCTTGCCTTTCATCAAATTGGTTTGTGTAAGTAACAAATGCTGTATCGCTTGCAGCATCGTACTTAGAATAAAATCTAAGTTTCGGTAAGTTTGTTGCATCAAATGCATCATTGCCTCTTATATCAAAATCGTCTGTTAATTGTGCGTTTGTTTGTGTTGCGTTTATGTTTACATTTAATGTACCCGAACGTTGGATGTCTCCAGCTTTGGATTTATAAATGTAGTCTATTTTTACCTTCCTATCAGCTTCTCCTGGCAGTCTAATTAATTCTACTTTAGTAGTAGTTGATAGGTTTTCTATTACTAATTTATTATGTACACGTCTTTGAGTGTGTATTCCTGGACCAGCAACTTCTGCTTTATAAAAGTCGCCAGCGTAAGTAACCATATCCTCACTGACCTTAGATCTATCAAACCATTCTCCTGTGCTTTGATTATTAAAGTCGGTAAGTTTTATTACTGAATATTGCTGTGTTGTTTCACTAGCACCATCGTTACCACATCCTGCGTAATAGTTAAAGTCCATATAGTTTTGCTGTCCTTTTTCTATCCAAATTGCTTCACGCATGATGTTTGTAAACCTATTGTTAGATATTTTTGATCTACTCGGACCGTCTGTGCTGCCATCAACATTTAGTATTACTTCGCCAAACACAATGCCTCTGCCTAAAGTATCAAATTTACAATCATCAATCAATGTGTCAACAACATCATAGTTACATTTAATTGCATATGTCATATTGTTAAAATCACATCCAACTATTTCATTGTTAGCAGTTGTTGTGTTGTTAAAAGCGGTCATCTCTATTCCTGCTTTTAAAGGATTAAGTGCATCCGAAGTGACCCAAGCAGTTGACATAGCAATGTTTGTAAATTTACTTTCCTTCATTGCCTCGGCTAGTATTATAGTTGCGTCTTGTAAACTGTTGTTAATTGTAAAATCTGATAGTTCAATATTTTTAGGCTGATTAGATACTGATGTAGTTGCTAATCCTTCACCAACAACATTTGTTTTATTGGCTGCTCCTGCTGTCCAATCAATAGAAACATTTGCTCCGCTAGATCCGTCATAGGAGTTAACAACCTGAAATGCAGGATCTACTGAACTGTTAAAAATAGTTTTACCTTTACCTGACCCAACAATTTTACAGTTGCTAGGAATATATATTGTATCAGTAAGAGTGTATTCTCCTGGATTAATAATCAATGTTACACGACTAGGTATATTTGAATTGCTTAAATCAACAGGGAAAAGTTGTAGGATAGCATTTTGTAATTCTCTTGTAACATCTTCACCTGGCAATATTGCAAAGTTTGCTCCGTTAACTTGATCATCAAGTCTACTTTGCAATGTTCTCTTTACAGGATGGTTACCGTCCTTGCCTGTTAATACACCTTGATCGTTTGCTTTATATTCGTAAGTTTCACCTATAATAGAAAATATATCACTATTTTCAGTCAGTATCTGCGTATTTCCTACAGCAGGCGCTCCTTCACTAACACTTCCGTTACCAATATAAAGTTCTTGCGAATCCACTGCCCAACCAAACTCTCCGCTTGCTAACTGCGGAATGCCAGTTCCTGTGTTCTTTTGCCCTCTGCGAACTTGGATTCTTGATATTTGTACAACAGCCATCTACGTTCTCCTATATCTATATTTATGCGTAGTTCTCGTAATATTGATAGACTCTGTTGTACCATTCCTGTCTCCATTCCTCGTACTCGTCTGGCCATATATCAAATTGTTGATATTCTCCTGCACGGCTACACATAAACACATGACCTTCACGAATAGTGGTTCCATATATCTCATTGTGTGCTTCTGCATATGCGACAAGTTGTAAAAAATAATCTACAACCCACTCAATCTTCTTAGGCTTATTTGTCTGTTTAAAATCCATAATTGAAGGTTGACCTTTGTACTGTCCTACTAAGTCTGTTGTACCAGCATACATATTAGGCATATACAAATTTACTTCACTTCCCCAAATTTCATCAACATCTGTTAATGCTTGTTCTTTAATTTGAGTTGCCATCATGTGAGCTTGCTTTGCATAGGGATTACTACCAGGTGTAGGCCATTCACCAGTTTCCACATAATCTTCTAGATATTTGTGCATTCTAGTTCCAACGCCGGCAGCTTCTGTAGTAATCTCTCTTGCTTTTTGCTCACCTACACGTTTACGCCAAGCAATAAGATGTGTCTTGTCTTTGGTTGCGTCAAGGATAGTGGTAACACTAGCTACTGCGTTACCATCGGGAGTAGCGTATAATCTTTTGCCGTTTACTTCTTTTCTATTAATTGGTTGGTAATTAAACTTTTCAATTAGAAGAGTCATTAGCACCCTCATCTTCTGTTTCCCAATCATCAAACATGAATGGGTCAGTGTAGTAAGGGTCTACAGTACTAAACGGATCGTCCTGCGCTTCGACAGACTTGATTTCTGGAATGTAGTGCATCATCATATTTTGAACACCCATTTTAAGTGTCATTGTTGAACCTGCACATCCCGAACAAGCACCGCCTAATTCTAATAGTAATGCGCCGTCATCATAGGAGACAAATTCAATATTACCTCCATGGCTTGCAACAGCAGGCTTTACGTGGCTTTCGATAAGTGCTTTGATTTCTTGAATAATTTCTTCGTCTGTTCTTTTAGTCATAATATTTCCTTTACACAATATATAGTGTAGTTTCAGTTAGTTAGTTTGTCAAGTGATTTTTACAAATCTTTCAAATTTGTTGCTCTTTTGGCCATTGCACTTACTTCGTCACCATCACCCTGTCCTGCTCCACCCGGAGCATCAAAGTCACTGTTACTTACAAGGGTTATAGTTTCTTTGTCAAAGTTTTTTACAATGCCTTGGATACGTTGATCCATGTCATAAGCAGCTTTGAAAACATCGTAATCAAATTGCTGGTCGCCCATGCCGCCCATAACGTCATTAAGCTCTGTAAACGAAATATCTACATTGCTATCATCTTTTGCTTTAGTAAGTAAAACTTGAAGTAAAGTTGCTGTGTCTACAGCTTCATTCACTTTTTTTTTGAAAGGATTTGTCCTAGCTTGCGTGAACGTTCTACAGACTCTCGTTTAGCTCTACCTGCTTCTTCTTCGCCGCCTGTAGCTGCTTCGTCTGCACCAAACTCATCATCTAGTCCTGCTTCGGCATCAATGTCGACATCGCCCATATCATCGTCGCCACCTTCCATATCGGTTGTTGGCTCCATATCCATTTCCATGTCATCAGCACCCATAGCATCCATAGGTTCGCCGTCACCTGTTAGTTGGCCTACACCTGCTGTTAGACTTTCGCGAGTTGATTCCATTGCTGTGTACATTGCTTCTAGCGCAGGCTTAACTGTGTTTACAAACGCTTCACTTGCTTCGCTGCCCATTTCGTCACGGATAGCATCAGCTAGTTCTAGCATTGATTCAGTTTGCATTTCAGCTGTATCTTCCATCCAGCCTGTAACACGATCAACCATATCTTTAGCTGCCATTACTAGTTCTGCTTCGTCTTCTGCGCCTTCGGTAACAACTGCTTCATCAGTTTTCTTTTTATTTTTATCTTTAATGGCTTTCTTCATTGGCTCTTTTTTATCGCCATCTTTATCCATATCTAAAAAGTCAGGCTTTGATTTTTCTTGAATAGCTTCGCGTTCCTTAATAGCAACATTAAGAACATCCAAATACATTTTAGATTTTTGATAGTTTTCGCTTTTCACAGCATCAAAACTTTCGTTAGTTTCAATTTGACTCAGTGCAGTACGAATTTTGTTTCTTGCATTTTCTAATTGCTCTAAAGTAAATGCCTCAAGATCTAAACGCTGGCCGAATTTTTGTGCCAGGTTTTCGTTAAGCATTTCTGCTGTAATTGGTTTTGCTATTTCTGATATAATCATGTTTCTTTCCTATATGCGCTCCGCAATGTTACTTTGTATTTATCAAAAGAAAATAAATTTATTCAACTTATCGGCTACTGCTTTTCTTCTGTCTACTGCATCAGACAGTCTAATTTCAGAAATATCACGTTTTAAGTCGTCTTTTGAATGTTTAAGGGTGTGTTTATAAAACATACAGTCAATATCATACTTGCTATATGTTCTATCTAAATCTAATATTTCCAAAGCACGATGGCTTTTATTAGCTAATGCAAGTGCAGCGTTTTTAGAATAGGTTTTTCCTAAACGGTTTTTTGTTTTTAGACAATATACAATATATCCATCTGACTTAGGAGTAATTATAATTTTACCTATTCTAATACTATTATCTTGAATGTGAGGAATAGGAGTCTTGGCTAAGCCTGACTCTATTATATACGCTAAATCATTCAGGAGTTTTACTTTGTCCATAACCCACTACCATTGTCATACCGTTACACACTAATTTAGTTACCATGCTCTTTCTAATAAGACTATCAATTATGAATTGTTCTCGTTCATTAAAACTATGTAGAGGCTTTGCGCCAAACGTTTTGTCTAGCACTTCAGACTCTTCATTAGTCAAGATAGTCCTTACAGTTAAATCACCAATCTTCATTGTTCAACCTGTACAATATCTCCTGGCTTGATGCCCCTATCCACTGTTCCTGTTGTCTTGGTGTTTAGCGTTAGCTTACCTGCAGGATCTTTAGATATCATTCCAGGTTTTTTTGGATCTTTTGGTACTACTGTTTTAATTTTGGTAGATGGATCTTGTAGCACAGTTTCATCATCGTTATCATCTAGAACTTGCAGGTTCATGTTTGCTTCTTTAATGACATCAAATAATTTCATACTACATCTTCCTTGGTTTTAGGTTAATTCTTTTCAGCTTCTTACTAGCTGGGTTTGTTCGTTGTGTTCTGCTTCTTTTAATTTTTAAACTACTCGCCTTATGAGCTTTTGTCTTTTTAAGCGAAGCAGATTTTTTTAAATTTAATGGCTTTGTGCAAGTTGAAGGCTTTGCAACGATACGTCCTTTTCTTGTACCACTTGTGCATCTGTACTTCCTTACATTCTTACTGCCTTTACGGCTCCAAACTTGCGTTACGCTTTCGATAATCTCTCTTAAATTCATCTTCGTGACGCCTTGTTTAGTGCTTGTACTCTACGACTTGCTGGATTAATTCTTTTGGTTCTTTTAGATTTCCTAGCCATCTTAGAACCCAATCTTGCTTTCGTCATTTTTAACTTCAAGCGTTTCTTTACATCAGGTGCAGCAAAACATTGAGAAGCCTTTGCTACTACTCGTCCTTTACGTTTACCAGCAGAACAACGATACTTGCGTACCACACTCTTTCCTGATCTTGCCCAGACAGGCTTTTCTACTAATGATGTTAGTTCTCGTAATAGCATAAAGTATTTATACTATTTTAATTGAATTGAAATAAGATAACGACTATAGTTGATAATAGTCCGGCAACAATAGTTCCTGCTGTACCAATAAGTATCTTAGTCATGCTTTGCTGACCAGCAGTAATATCTTCGTGAATACGCTCTACTTTTTCTTCTATTTTAGTAAGGCGGCCCTCAAGCACCTCGTAACGCTGAGCGCAAAGGTCTACGTGTGCTTCTAAATTTTCTTTTTCTAAGTCTGTTGGCTGTGCCATACATATCTCCATTGTACCCCTACTCCAGGGCAATTAGTAAACTCGTGGTTGGCCTAATGAATGGATGCCTTTTTATTGCCTATGTAACTATTTATCAATCAAGCTAAAAATAATGTTAATTTTGCTAGAATTCTTAGTAAAAAATACTGCGTCTTTAAATTTAACACTTTCGTCTAATCCTTGTATGAAAGGTACAAGATCAAAGTCTTCTATTAAACTTTCTAGTTCAAGTCCGCCGTATTCAATATCAAACTCTACATTCCAGTAGTGCTTTATGTTTTTATATATTGAACCGAACCCTTCGTGTGTACCTTTAATTTTTTCTATTTTAAAATTAGTTGGATTAGATCTCATACCTATTGTTTGGTAAACAGTCATAAAGTTAGCCTGTTGATTAACTTCTTTTTCGCCTTCACCGCGTCTTGCTTTAGTTTCTGTCACGTCTACAATAGTTTTTAAATTAAATCTCATACTATATTTACAGGCATAAAAAAAGAGCCACTATAAAAGTGGCTCTTCTGTGACAGTAATTAATTAATTACTTTGCAGCGTTAAATGTTGCTTCAATAGTTGTAGCAGCACCTGTTACGCCTAGTGCATCTGTGCTATCAGCAGCTAGTACTGGTCCCTGTACAGCAAAAAATACTGCGTCAGTTGTTCCAGAAACAAAAGCTGATCCGTCAGCTGTGCCCACACCTGCGATTGTGTGTGTTAGTGCTAGTTCCTGCACTGCTGCGTCTAGGTTAGCTTGTGTCATGTTTGTTAGAGCAAACTTCACGATTTGTGTGTTTGCACCTAGGCCGTTGCCTAGTTTTACGTCATAGTTTGCTGCGTTAGCAAATCCGATTCCAGCCATTTTCTTTCTCCTTAACTCTGAAATGACAATACCGCGACTCTGCGGCGTTGTTATATGTATTTAGCAATATAAAGAAAAAAGTGCTATAATAGCCTTAAAATGACGGAAAATTTTACTTCTTAGTATAATTTTTTGATCTTTGGTGTAATAATCTTAGTTGTTGAACAAATCCAGGACCAGCCTGCACTATATCATTAAGCATTTTTACTGCTGGCATATAACCTCTTACTGCGGTATTAGGAATACTTTCCCCATTTTCTGCTTTTTTAAGGAAAAGTCTTGTTTGTGCTAGATTCTTATTACCAACTATCAGTCTGTATAATAAAAGATCTCTGTCATCAAAACCTAAATCAGGATTACTAACTGTAGGGTTAGTATCTTTGACACCTGTGCTTTCTAGACCAAACTGTGCTATTGCTTTAGAAAGATCATCAATTAAGTCGCTTGCTCTTAATCGTGTTCTAGCAGCTAAGAGGAGATTGGTAGCTGCTGTTTTCTTTTCTATTGTATTAAGTTCTGCAAAATTAATAATTCTGCGTCTAGTATTTTTTAAAGTTGTGTCCGTTATACCAAGTTGTCTTTCAATTGCTACAAAAGTTTCCATAACATTAGTTGGAGGACTTCCTGTTCCCAGTGTTTTAATGTAAAAATGTATTTGGCGCAAAGGAACGTTTGTTTTCTGTCTTGCTTTCCAAGCAGCACCAGGATCTTTTAAAACTGAAAGAGCTTTTTCATCTCCGTTCACCCAGTACATAAAATTATACATATCTGTACTAGCAGGGCGGAATTTAGAATATTCTCTATATCCAGAACTTCTTCTGCAATAATCACTTGCTGTCTTTGCATAGGCAGGAAACTGACGTAATAATTCTATACATAACATACTTAGGTATAAATTTAATTTGCAATCAGCATAGGTAAGTTTGCGAGCATCATTTGCGTCGCGAGTCATCCTACCTTCTTGAAGTTCTTTAATAAAGTCCATTATCTACCTTTGGCATAATCCTGTGCATCTCTATCGATGTCGTCATCGCTTGGACGCTTATCTTCTGGATCTTCGTCATCGTCTGATGGCTCTGGATCTTTTACACCTGCTCCCATTTTTGCGCTTGCACTTTTACGCATTATTGCTTTAGCAGTTTCAACATCAACTTCAGCAGCCTTCAATGCTTCACCTGCTGATCTTGGACCAAACTGTCCACCTATTGAAATTAGCTGTGTGCTTAATTCAGCAGCCTTATTAAATTCTTCGTCGTCCCACTTGATACCACTTGCTGGTTCTAGTGCTGCTCTAATTTTATGTCCCATATCAATAAATGGTTTATGTTCAGGCTTAATTTCAAAATGTGTTGGAATATTAGCCTCTGTGTTTACAAATTCTGATGCTCTCATTATTATCTCCTCTAACGCACCTTCGCTCTATTAGCCTTTGAGAAATACTCTCTAGGTACTAATTTAATATCGCCTTCTGGATGTGCCATAACATATCCTTCGCCGCCTGAAGACTTTCCTATCTTCTGTACAACGTCTGCATCATGCGAGTCAAACTGGTTAATAATATCATCTTTTACTTTAATTATTCCTGATACGACTTTCCATAATGCATTAAAGGCAGTTGGATGTTGTCCTATATGTTCTAAAACTCTAGTACGCATAGGTCCACTTAATTTACTACTCGCTACCCAATCTTTAAAGTCTACTCCAAGGTTATTTAATCCTGTGTCAACTTTACTATTCAGATATGTATACAACATATCTGCAAATCCAGATAGTTTCTTTTGTTTTAATTCTACTTGGTTAAGAAGCTCATCTATTTTAGGAGCGTTCATTTTAACTATAGTTTCTAATTGTTTAATGCTTTTCATATCTACATTGGCTGCTTGAACTGCATAAGTAGGCGGCATAGCTAAAACTTCGCTGCCTTGTAATGCAGATTCTAATCCTTGCGGAGTAACTCCTGTTTCTTTGCCTTGCAAATCAATATACCTGTGGATTACGATTCCTGTTTTACTAGTACCAATCTTCATGCCCAATGCACTGTCGGCATCAACTTCATATGTAACTAACTGTGGAGTAAAACTGTATCTTCCATTAAGTTTTGGAGGAGTGTTATAATACAACAAATCGCCTTTAAAATATCCTCTAAAGTTAGGAGCAACAGCTTTTTGATATTCGTCAAATATGTCTTTCATATTTTGAATAAATTTTTCTCTGTCTGCTAGTTTCTTAGGGGAAGGGTCTTTAACTTTTCTATTACCTAAAACTTTACCTAACATATCTGCACTTGTTGCTTTACCATCATATCCTTTAGCACTGAAACCTGATTTATCAGTAAGGATGAAGTCACCGTTTTCATTACGGCCAAATATAAGTGCAGGCGATCCATCCCATTTTATTGTAGTATCTTTGTGACCACCTGTTGCCATACTTTTCAAAGCATTTAATGCTCTAGTTGCACCTTTACTACCTTCCCAGAATACTATATCTTCTGCGTGTTGAATACGAGCTTCTGCTTCAGTTAAAACTTCGCAACCGCAAGGTTCACTATAGCATTTTCCACAGACCCATTCTACTATTTTAAATTCACTGTATCTCATTGTACCAATACACTACTGTTTAATGTTTTTGTTAAAGACAGAATTCTATCTAACTGCTTATCGGCAAGTGTTTCAAAAGTTTTTGACTCAGGAACTTCCTTACCTTGTTTCAACATATTTTCTTTCCAAGGACCTATAAGTTCTTCGTAGTTTGGATCCTTTTTAAGAACCGCAAGCATACTATCAACTGTATGAGTATCTTTTTCTGTAGCAGATGGTCCTAATAGTAATTTAGCAATCTCATCCCAATCGTCTGCTACTACTTTGTCGCCTTGGTTTGGATCAACAAGTCCAAACTTAGGGCTCATCTTAAATCCTCTACCTCTAGCCAAGCTAGAAAGTAAAACTGCTCTGTCAGCACCAGTGTATTGTCCTGTGCCTCCACGCTTGGCTCCACGTTGGTAAGCTGGCTTAGCTGTCATCATAAAGTCAACTTGTACATACCCTTCGCCACCTTGGATAGGCATACGGAAATGTACTTGGTCACCTGCATTGTGAATCCATCCACCTGTAAACTTGCGACCTTGATTCATTATTTCATTATCTGCAATGCCTTTGCTTTTGCACCAAGCAGTTAGTTTGGCAATCAATTCGTCTTTGCTTATCTTATTTAGGTCAGTATTTAAATCTAAATCACCTGACGAATTCTTTTCAAAAGAACCATCTGGATCTGTCTTCTTACCTGTTGTGCCTAATAAGTCATCATCGATAAATTCTAATCCTGTAATCTTTTCAATTGCATCTACAGTAGGTCTGACTGCTGGTGTAGGAATACGCTGCGTTAGCGGACCTTGCTCTGTTTTGAATACGTTACCACCTTCTTTAAGAATCATTACGCTTGGCCTCTATTATTTTTTGCATACCACGTTTGAATTTACGAGGATCTCCAGACTTTATGCTATTAATAAAACGTCTTTCTAATTCACCTGCTGTTTGAGGATCATAAGTTCTGTTTATACGGTTCATTAGATTAATTGCGCTTTCTAATATATTATTCGCACTGGATTCAATTAGGAAATCATTATCCCTATTAGGATGCAAATTATTAAGTTCTTCAAGTATACTTCTTGTGTGTTTTTTCATTTTATATCCTCGTAATGTATTTAGCGCAGGAATAAATATGAGTAGTACACTTGGGGGAGGGCATAATGTCAATAAAAGATATGAATTTCAAAGAACGTTCCTTATTATTTGCAAAACTTGCGAGCATTGCTTATAGTAACGAAAAAGAAGCAAAAAGTCAAGTGAAAAAATTAGGGTTTACAACAGTAGAATTTTACAACAGAGACGGAGCACAAGCATATCGCTTTATGAACAAAGATGACATTGTTATTGCTTGCCGTGGTACACAACCTTCAGAGTTTAACGATATAAAAGCAGATCTAAAAGCCATGCCAGTAATGGCAGAAACAGTGTCAAGAGTACACAGAGGATTCAAAGCAGAAGTAGATGAACTTTGGCCAATGGTTGAAGAAGACATCCTCCGCAAAGTTAATATTAAGAAAACACTTTGGTTCTGTGGGCACTCGCTTGGTGCAGCAATGGCAACCATTATGGCAAGTCGTTGCAAACACAACATCGATCTAAACGATCCTATCGAACTATACACATACGGGTCTCCAAGAGTAGGATGGAGAGCATACTGCAAGAGCCTAAACGTTGAACATCATCGTTGGGTAAACAACAATGACGTTGTAGCAAGAGTGCCACTTGCTATAATGGGGTATGTACATCATGGGCAAGAGCATTACATGAACGCATACGGAAACATTCGCAACATGACACCTTGGCAACGAGTTAAAGATCGCTGGCGCGGTATGTGGATGGGCATTAAGAAAGGAAGTATTGATAACTTTTCAGATCACAGCATGGTAAACTATGTTGCTAATTTAGAAAGATACAATAAAGAATGAAGTGAAATATTTTTTAGTAGTAATGTTTCTAATGCAAGATGGCACTTGGTTGCCCGGGGACATTATTGCGCCCGATGGCTGGAGTGCTTTGCAATTTGAAACAGAAGAGTTGTGTTTAGCCGCAGAAGATAGAATCAACAAAAATTTTAATATGAGTGACTTCGCAGGAAAAGCATACGGCGTTTGCCTAGATTGGCAGCCAGGAGAGTCTATCTAATCCTTACGGATTGAGTTGTTATAGTCTAATGCTTCTTCAAGCAGAGTCATACGAGTATTAGCACTGACGTTTGCACTGCGTACGGTTGCAAGGGTATCTTTAGGCAAGCAGTGTCCTCCAAAGCCTCGCTCTTTTGTTACGTGGCTATGACTTTCGCCAATACGATCATCAGCTGTAATAAACTTACGCACCTTTTCAAAGTCTACACCTTCACCCGCACAATAGTCATACACTTGGTTAAAGAAAGTTACCTTGGTTGCTAGGTAACTATTTCTAAGTTGCTTCATTAGGATAAGTTCTTCAGGCTCGGCAGGAGTAATATTGATATTACCTAGAGCACCTAAAAACAATCCACTCCAGAATGCTACACTTTCTCCGCCAAAGTAAAAGTCACGTTTGTTAAGGGCATCTTCTTCCCAGTGTGCCGCACGTAGGAACTCTGGCGAGAACGTTATGTTCTTGTTCTTGCAAGTATCAGTTATCAATCTCCAACCTTCAGGAGAGATCGTACTCTTAATTAGGATTGGCACATCAGGTGCTTCGTCAATCACATCACACACATTGGTTACATCACAATGTCCACTTACGTCTTTTTGCGGTGTGCTAACACATATAATTATTGCATCTGCGTGAGCAAGATTACCGTACTCGCCCTGTGCAGGATCTGAGATTATAATCTCATGTGATTGTTTAAATATCTTTTCGTGGGCCTTGCCAACAAAGCCGTAACCTGCAATACCTATTTTCATCGTTTACCTAATGCTCTTAGCATCATCTCCTGATCATGTTTCTTTAAATAGTCTTCTTCTATGTCACCATAGGTGCTACACTTATCTAGTTCCTGTTGCACAAAGAACAGTAGTTCGTACAGTTCTCGTTTGCTACCCCAAGTGTTAAAGCCGTCCATCCTTGGATCTGTTGCGGCCCAAGTGATCTTGCCTATGGTTCTACAGATATCTTTTATGTCCCAATCTTTTATCATACAATATATAACATAGTTTTGTTATCAAGTCAAGAAAAAAGGCAGTGTCGTCGTTCACTGCCTTGGCTTCTTAAAGTCCGTTTGGTAAGATCACATAATGGATAGCCAATACCAGTGCAACTGATGCACCCAAGCCTACCATCATCTTACCAAAGTCTTTTGCAACAAGTGGAAACACTGATTTGGTTTTCTTCTTACCAAAGTATGTTGCCATTGCAAGTTCTCGTCCTGCAAGTAAACCTACGAACACCCAAGTTGTACTCATTGGGATGTCATTCAGTTCCTTAAAGAAGTACAAGCACAACCAATAGAACAAGTCGATCAATGTAGCACTACGCACATATCGTGTGTTGTGCTTCTCTAGAACAATCTGTTGGATCTTGCCGCCTTTTTCTCTAAACATAAAGAACAAGCCCGCAACAAACACAACCGATATAAAGATCATCATATCAACTGGCACCACCCGTGGTAGGAAAACTGCGATGTTTGCCATGTCATGACTTAGCCATGTCCACCACAAGCCGCCTGTTGCTACCCATTGTGCAATACGCCAAAACTTCTTGTTGCCTTCGCTAACTGGCTGTGTTTCATCATACCACTTAGCAAAGAACTTGTGTATTGCAAACCAAATGCAATATGCAAATGCGGCTGCAACACCGTAACCCATAATAGATTTCATTAGCATTTTTTCCAACACAAAGGTTGAAGCAAATACTGATAGAACTAAGAATGAAGTTGATACCGGCACACCAAGTCTAGTAAGGGCTACTAGGATAGCAGGTGCTGCCGCATGATACCATTGGACTTCCTGCCAAGGTATTCTCGTTAGTCGTTCGTAACTGATGTCTCCACCATTTACACTCCAACCATACCACAGGGTTGCAAGTAACACTGCACTTGCCGCGGCCCATAATGTTTTATAGTTGAATCTCTCATTGTTTGATGCCATCCATGTACCGAGAGTTTGTACTGAATCGTTTGCTATAACCGCATATGCGGCAAGCAGGAACCCAACAAGGCTCCATAGTGTGAATGCGTCCATTTTTTATCTCCTCGCTTGACGGCTTTACCCCGTCGCTCACTATTAAGACCGAGCTCGACGTCTGCTCGGCAATGTTATTTACACTATAAGATAAATTCTTAACTGTGTCAACCTAAAGTTGACAGACTCATGCAAAAATAGCATAACAGTCTTTACAAAAAAGCAGTAGACTTTTGTGTTATACTATAGTATAGTATGATAAATAGTTGGGAATAGGACAGTGATACTGCACTATTTTAAACTCCTAGAGCGTCTTCAGCTCTATAAAAATGATGAAGGGCATTTCCTATGCCATACAAAGGTAGCGCCGGGAGAGACCGGGGTACGTGACAGACCTTATTAGCCACACATACACATATACAAAGGAGAATGTAGCAATGACTACACTAATCAATACGGCCAATTGGGTTGGCCTGCCATCTATCGCGGGATGGTTAAAGAAGCAAAGCGTAAAAATCAAAGCAAGAAGACTTGCAAATCAAACTGTAAAAGAACTATCAAGACTTTCAGATCGTGAACTAAACGATATGGGTCTTTCACGCTGTGACATTCGTTATATTGCTGAGAAGCATTATGATGATATGGTAAACAAAAATCTAGTGGGGTGGGTGTAATGACTGCAATAACTCACACTAGTTTTTATACAATCACCTGTAAAGTTTGTACTGTAATTAGAAATGCACTAATTGCATTTTTTGTTGGCATGATCGCAATGGGCGAAAATGCTGGCAGATCAAGAGCTGCTGCTGAACTAGCTCGTAACGGAATGATGGATGAAGCCAAAGCTCTAATGCTAAGAAAGGATAAAGAAGATGTATAGTTGGAAAGACTTAGTTAAAACAACTGCTATCTTTATCGGAATGATGGCATTCCTTGCTGCATTCCTAACATTAAACGGATTGCATTACGCAGGAGTTCTATAATAAGATGAGCGGACAACGCCGCTGGTTGAAATGGTGGGCAAGAACTGTTGGTATGCCTATTGGTATTACCGATGACGACAAACCAGAGTTCCTGCCTATTAGCCAAAAAGACGTAAAGCGAGCTTTATGGGCTCGCACCTTTTGGATCATACTGCACATTCTAACGTGTTTTATGATCATTGCAGGAAACGGCAGAGCATTAGGTCTGTGGTAACTGCTACAAAACAGCACATCACCTATCGCAAGGGTTGACATTACGCCAAACCCTTGCTATATATTATACACAGATTTACACGGAAGGAATCGTAATGAGAAATCTTATCACTGCCGCCGCCCTTGCCAGTTTTATTACAGTACCAGCATTTGCAGCGGATATTTCAATCGATATGTTAAACAAGCGAGATGACGGAGCCAAAATGGTTTACGGTCAAGATATTGCTACTGTTGACGTAGGCGACACTATTACTTGGCTACCAACATCTAAAGGACACAATGTAGAATTTATTGCAGGTCCAGATGGTTGGGAAGCGCCAAAGAAATCTAAACTATCAAAAGAATATTCATATACATTTGACACACCAGGTGTATACTTGTATCAATGCACGCCACACAAAAGCATGGGCATGATTGCTCTTGTCGTAGTTGGTGAAGACACTTCTAACCTAGACGCAGTAGCTGACGCAAAGGTGCGTGGCAAATCCAAGAAGAAACTCAAGGAACTGCTAGGTGACATTAACTAAGATAACATCCCGCATACCGGAGTTCTGTATGAGTCATTGGCTCATACGGATTCCACTCATTGTAGTATTCCTACAGCAAGGCTTTGCCAAATGGCCTATTGATCTTGACACTGCTGAATCGTTTGGACTAACACTGTTGGTTTGGACGTTTGTTGTGTTGGGTGAGATTGGTGCAGGCTTTGGACTTATTGCTGGAGGAATACTTTATTATTTTAAAAACTGGATTAAGGAACTAGGTGATCTAATCACACGTTTCTCAGGCATTGTTATCACAGGTATTATGACTGGTGTCATATGGGTAGGAGAGCCAGACAGTTTTTGGGACGTAATACTTTATGATAACTTCCACGTCCTGTTATGGGTCGGCGGTATGTATTTTGCACTAAGAGGGAATAGAACATGAATAAGCCAAATACAAAATTTGAACTGAGTGTGAAAGATATTAGGATTATCGAAGAAGCACTTAACAATAAAGTATCTCGTAGAAGCAAGCGGATGCTTGAAGGAGAAGATCCTGAAATACTAATGTCTGAAGCAAAAGAAATTAGAGATCTATTAGGCCGATTGCATAATCAAAAACAGTTTTATCGTCCAACCAAAGGCGTCTACGTTGGTGGTTGACAAATACTAAATAATACGTTATATTAATAACACTACACACAGACACAGAAGGAGAATACAATGTCAAAAGTAGAAACAACCTACGGGGAAACTATCCTCAAACAAACACAAGAAATTGCCGATATGTTTAAACAGGCAATGCCAAAAGTATCAACTAATAAAAACGGTTACGAAATTCGCACTAAAGTACTAGAGATGGCTCAAAATAATGTTTGGCAAGATTATCACGCTAAACTGGGTGCATTTGAAACTTCAATTAAGAAGGATGGTGACGAAGTAGTGACCAAAGTAACAATGCCAGAAGTACCAGGCGTTGACGCTGTGATGGAAGCTGCTGAAAAGTTTTATGCTTTCGTTAACGGTAATAAATAAAGTATAACAAAAAGAACATTGTGGGCATAGCCCAGCGTAAAGTAATTTAAAGTAGCAGCCCCTAGTTATTAATTTAGCTAGGGGTTAATCTTTTATGGGCTACGATTATTTAGATGTTCTTGATTATCCATTTCGTGTAACACACCTTCACCAAACACGCCCATTTCGTGCGAGCCTGAGATACTTGCTAGTTGGAATTGGATGTCAGTCTTTTCTGCGTACACAAATGGTATGCGTCTTTGGATATTCATATTGTTGAAGAATGTTGTTCGTGCTACGTTTAAGATCCTGCCTGATTCATTAGCAACATAGTTTCTAAACACCGCAGGTTTTGCCGCTGTGTTATCTGCTGAGAAAGCATCAATACGATATAGAGCAAACTGGTAGCCTCTAGGTATAGTCGATATGCTGTCTTGGCAACGACCATCCCCTGGACGTATGCCTTTGTAGTATGTGGGTGTTCCAGCTAAGTCATCGCCTATGTCAATTGTTCCTGCGTTTGATCCTGCAAGTATGATAGCACCATTTAGTCTTAGATATTCTTTTGTAGTGCTAACCACACTTGTGCCTGCGAGTGTGACTGTTTCACTTATCCTGTCATAGTTAGCATCTAGTCCTTGTATGAGCAAGTTCATTGTGTCTGCGGCATTGGTGCTTTTGACTTGCATTATCTGTGCGGCTGGAGGAAACACATAGTCTGTGGTATCACCTCTATACCACATTGCTCTTAGGTTAGTGCCAGCATCTTCATTATAGCCAAATATGTTCCACGCTTCGTTGCCATTAGTTTTACCTAGTGCAACTGCGGCTTCCCAGTTGATATACTTGTCATTACTTGCCATATGGTGAAGGGTCCTTCACTCTAATATCTGCTGGATGCTTAGGACCATTTACACCGCCGCCTGCGTCAGTTGTGACAGCGTCAACTGGAGCAACTACCTCGTTTGGAGCATTACTTAACGGGCTTGCATTGTCTCTATTTTGTAACATTGCAAGTATTTGCTTAAATCTACTTGTTTGCTCACCTGGTTCATTAGGTACACTCACATCAACACTCATTGTAGGTTGTTGTTGTTCTTCTTGGTCTAGTAAATCTAGTACAGCTCTAATAATATCTTGCGCTCGCATTTAAAACTCCTGTTATTGTATTTAGCGTAAATAACATATGATAGATAAAGAACCATTTGAACAGATACTTAAAGATTTAAAAGATCAAGGCAAGTATCGAGTTTTCAACGATATTGTTAGAGAGCGAGGGGATTTCCCTACAGCCATATGGTATGGACCGTATGCAATCAAAAATATTGTTAACTGGTGTTCGAATGACTATCTAGGTATGGGTCAAAACAAGGTAGTTATTGACGCAATGCATACTGCACTTGATCAAACAGGAAGTGGATCAGGTGGCACTAGAAACATTGGCGGCACATCACATTATCATGTTGCCCTTGAATTGGAACTAGCGTCTCTACACAGTAAAGAGAGTGCGCTCTTGTTCACTTCGGCATATGTCGCCAATGAATGGTCACTAATAGCTCTAAGCAAAATTGTTCCCGACATTGTGTTTTTGAGTGATTCAAAAAATCATGCAAGCCTCATACAGGGTATCCGACACAGTGGTGCTGACAAACTAATATGGCAGCACAACAATATGAGTGATTTAGAGGAGAAGTTAGCACAAGTTACCGCCGAAGGACGAACACCTTGCATAGTCTTTGAGTCTGTGTATAGCATGGATGGTGATGTCTCGCCAATTTCTTCGATCTGCGATCTAGCAGACACTTATGGTGCTATGACCTATATTGACGAAGTCCACGCTGTAGGATTGTATGGAGAAGCTGGAGCAGGGTATCTAGAGAAGCTAGGTATTAAAGATAGGGTTGATATAGTCAATGGCACTTTAGGTAAGGCCTTTGGTGTACAGGGTGGATACATAGCTGCCGATAGGACCGTTATAGACGCAATCAGATCTGTGTCTAGTGGATTCATATTCACCACCAGCACTAGTCCTGTGATTTGTGCCGGTGCCCTTGCATCTATAAAATATCTAAAAGACCATAATGAGCTAAGAGAACAACATCAAGAAAGAGCTGCTTCTTTAAAACTTATGCTGAAACAAAAAGGTATAGAAGTATTAGAAGATGCTTGTACACACATCATACCAGTAATGGTAAGAGATGCCAAAAGATGCAAATCAATGAGTGATGCATTATTAAATGATTATGGTATATACATACAGCCAATTAATTATCCAACAGTGGCTGTCGGGGAAGAACGTTTACGCATCGCGCCTACTCCTTTACATACAGATGCGATGATGCATCATTTAGTTGATGCACTTAGAAAGGTATTCGATGAATATTAAAAAAACGTTTTGGCTAGTCTTGGGCTTTATGAGTCTCGGAATGGCCTATGTAGGAGTTGTCGTTCCTGGCATTCCATTTAGTATCTTCTTAGTATTTGCTGCCTATTGTTTTGCAAAAAGTTCTAAGCGGATGCATGATTGGATTTACAATCACAAATACTTTGGTCCTTTCCTAACTAACTGGACGCAAAAAAGTGTGTTTCCTACCAAAGGCAAATACGCAATGATTCTAGTGATGGCATCGTCACTTGCATTCCTTTGGTTCACTACAGAAAATATCAAAGCTGTTGCTTGGAGCGGAGGGTTCATGGCACTGGTTGCAATTTGGGCATGGAGGTTTCCAGGAACAGTCGACGAATGGCAAAGACGAAAAGATCAAGGTCTAAAGATAGGCTGGATAAAGTAAAGGCCCCGCTGTTACAGGTAGGGTTCCCAACTAGGATGCCGTACATCAATTTCTAATTGCTTACGCTTGTTCACAAGTTCCCAGTAATCAGGTTGGTACGGCATTTTTAGTGGCTTCATTTTCATTTTGTTGCCTTTGGAACTATTACATGGCCCGCAAGCAGCGACAATGTTGTTCCATGCGGTTTTGCCTCCCATACTAAGTGGTCGGACGTGATCTAATGTTAATAATCTTCTAGGGAATTGTGTGTTGCAGTATTGACAAGTGTAAAGGTCGCGGAGGTAAAGGTTAGTTTTAGAGAATCTAGGCGTTCGCCGTCGCCGTTGAAATTCTTTAAGCATAATCACAGCAGGAACTTTAGTTTCCCAATTTGCACTGCTAACAACCCAATCATCATACCATTCAAGTACATCACACTTGTCTAGCCACATATAGGTAATGGCTTCTTTCCATTGTACAGCTGATAAAGGTAAGTATGAAACGGGTTGTGCGTCTGCATTTAACACAAGAACATCTGACACAACTAGAACTCCTTTTGGACTAGTATTAATATTTATCAGTGGGAATACACACAGCTTGAGTATTGGTAGGAAAATAGCCTTCAGAACCACCTACTGTGAAACTTAGTTTTTCTCTTGCTTCAAAGCATTCTATCATATCATCGAACACATCACCATTAGGTCCTAGTGCATTCACTGCAATAGGATCAGTACCGCCTAAGATAATATATACCAACATCCATTTCATATCGATTCACCTTGTTCTATTTGGCTTGCTTCAAGAAAATCTTTTAGTTTGTCCTCATTGACACACAAGAGCTTCTCTAGGCCATCTCCAGGAAATTCATCTTTCAAATGTAGATATATTGTAGGACCATTATCCTTTACCCATTCTACGCATTGTTCGGGATTATCAAAAATAGGATTGCTCCAAATGTAAACATCCTTTTGGTCTCCACTATAAACAAGAGACATAATTGCAACTAGGAAGACTTTCATTGAGTAGGCCCTCCACTATAGGGTGCGAAATTTTTTCCTGTCATTAACATACAGCCTATTCCATCACCAAAAATCTGCATTACCGAAAATGTTCCTGTGTCTTGATTGGTAAAGAAAAATAATCCTCCCGTCATCATTTGGCCACTTCGTGCTTCAAAAGTAACCCCGTCGCCAAAAAACAAAAGTTCTTCACCATATTTTTCTGTTACCAGTGTCATCATTTCCGGTGCATAGTCACACGCTGAACGTGTGAAATAAAATCTCTCTTGGGGTTGGGTTTCTTGGGCTATACTTTGAGCTCCAAACACAACCGCAAGCAGAAAAAATGCAACCGCGGTTAGTTTGGTCATATCCGTTCTCCTATCTGTTCAGATACTCCAAATAGTTTTGAGCCACAAGCTGATCTATTTTGTCTTGTAACTTTCGCCACTCCTTGGAGTCTTCAGCATAACGGCTTTGATCCTGTCTAAGCATTTTTAGAACCAGGCTGATATTGTTTCCTTCGTGCATTGTTCTAACGCCTTTTCCCATTGTTTTTCACCATCATACTGAAATACTATAGCACGGTCTGCTGGCATTGTCAACCACCCATTGTAATTTTGATAAGGAAAAGTTCCGTTTATCTCTGCTTGGAGCTGACCCTTAGACCATACTGCTAATCCTGTGAACACTCTATACTGTCTTGGAGCGTTACCAGTGCCTATTTTTTCTATCATAAATTCATCACTACTAGCGGCTAGGCCCCGCTGTAGCAGGTAGGTATTACCACTATACCAATCATCTTCATGCACCAATGTGACGGCTTGCCCATTTACAGGCCCACCACAATGTATCACTTCGTCTGTGATTGCAGGGCAACCTTTAGATTCTAAAAAACTCTGGAATGGAAAATTACTAGGTTTATTTAATACTACACCAACGCTGCCATTATCAGCGTCTTCAATCATTAACACCACAGACCGGGTAAACATCCTATCTTTTAGATTAGGATGTGCGATTAGTAGATAGCCTTGGAGACTTTTTGACATAATATCTCCTAACTGTAATCCGGTAAAGGTCCGCCGTGAGCTTTTCCTTTAATCTTTTTACCACCAACCTTAATTCTTCTCTTGCCTACCTTATGACTTTTATTGCCACTACGGGTTCTAAGGCCTTGGCTTTTACAACTAGCCAACGCTGAGGCTCCTAATTTAGAATTAGGTTTGGAAGAACGACAAAGCTCTTTAGAGGCTTGCCATTCTTCAATATCTTCGACTAATGTTAATAATTCATCTATTCTCATGCTATCTGTATTTATCCGCAGGATTATCAAAATCCGTGTCGGCTGATTCGCATAATCTGAAAGTCAGCGCCTTTCGAGGTCCCCTGGTTGTATTGATATTGATCTCTCCTGATTTCTCATGGAATTCTATTTTCGTGATTTTAGCTCTATCATTTTTTGGTCCGACAAGTATCTCTTGTCCTAACTCTAGGTTAAGATTGATATTCTTCAATGTCATGGGATTCTCCTTTTCGACTCAAAGGGCTGAGGCCTTCAAAGTATTTATTTTTCCAAAACAGGTTGACAATCTGTAGAGACTATAGTATATTGTATAGACAATGAGGCAACGAACTGAGGGGTTCAAACATGAAAACACTTAAACAATATATCAACGACAACAACCGTTGGATCGCAATTTTTGGCAATCCGCAGATGTCGTTTCCATTATCGCAAAAAGATGTAGATGAACTGGCACAGACACTAGACAGCAACCTGTCTCCAGAAAATTTACATTGCGATGGTGAGATTTCGGTTGCAGAAGCAAATCGTAAATATCGCTTCTATGCAACGGTAGCCGCAGAGCTTGAGGCATACTGCCGTTCAAACTCGCTTGCAATGCCAACCATTTACGAACTTTAAGAGGGACTGATATGTATTACATCTACGAACAATCGACTACCTATATCATTGGCAAGCCAGACCGCAATGGTGTGGCTCGTCCAGATCATCGTCAGAGCTATAAAACAATGGCGGCGGCCAAAGCCGGGCTCACACGAATTGCAAAGGCGGAAGGCTTGTTGAAGACAGATCCTAACCATGCTGAGTATCGTTATGCGATAGCAGAAGCAGATTATTTCCATAAGAACATTGAGAAGCAGGTGAAGCGAAAGGTGCTTGAAGGCTTTGGTGGCAAGGAGTTTATGGAACCTATCAACACCCCTTCCTATATGTCACCGTCAAGTGAATCATATTGGAGTATGTGATATGGGAATGAAAATTACAGATTTTGTCCACGATGGTTTTTGCAAGATTGCTGATGTAAGATGGCATCCATGCGAACAAAGAATTAGAGAGGGTAAATGGACTTTGGTAAACACAAACGACCTACTCCTCTTTTCAGAGCATGATAGTTGGATCTATTGTATTGTAGAAGGCGACATCATTAAGAAACTTGGCGAAACAGGTAACCCCTTAGGCGTGCAGAACAAAGATGGATCTTTGGCTACAGGCACCCAGGGCAGACTAGGACGTCTTTGTTCTATGGGCAGTATCAACTCCGACACCACCGACACCGACACCCGTATTAGATATGAATTGCAAGATTCTATAGATGCAGAGGTTGTATCTATTTGGGCCAAACCATGTGAGATTGTATATACTACAGTTTCGTTCCATGGACAGGAAAAACAAGTCAAGCTCACCACCCATAAGGATTTAGAAAGAGTGATGCTGGATCATATCTATGCTGAAACAGGAACATATCCTGATCTAAACAAAGGCAGAAAGTAACCAAAAGAGGTTGACATTTGCTAGTGTCGACCTTATTATGTATGTATAAGTTGAAACAACAGACAAGAGGGTAACAATGTCTAATTCAGTAACAAAAGCCGTCCAAGAGATTTACAAAATGGACAACGATCAGCTCAACCAAGTCGTTGAAGCGATTAAACTTCGTAGAACTTATTTGACTCGTGAGGCAGCTCGGTCTTTCCGAACAGGACAGATTGTGTCGTTTACATCTCGCACAGGTGGCAAAATTACAGGTTCTATTCAAAAGGTCAACCGTAAGTATATTATCGTTGATGCCCATGTAGGTGGCACACGATACAAGGTGCCTGCGTCAATGCTGGAGACTGTATAATGTTAGCCTATTGCGATTACATTGCAGACACTATCAAGCGATCATTTAATAATGACAAGCCTGATAATATGATTAAAAGTGTAGGTCCTATTCAAATGGACCTACATCCAACCGAAGGGTATTTCCTGTCTACCAAAAAGACGATGAGCATGACAGACATGAACGGAAAGACCTATATGATTACAATAGAGGAGGCGTAAATGAACGAACTTGTTGAAATGATCGAAGACCTTGAAACGATCTCTACCATGACCATGCACCCTGCATTGGAAGAAACAATCGAACGCATCACCCAGAAGTATGAACAGCGTTTGGCTGATGCAGAAGCAGATCTTGAACGCCAATACGAGATGGACTTTGCTTAATCCTAACACCATAACAGGGAGGTATCTTGCATTCTACCAAGACCTCCTTGAACATTGCGACACCTGCGTAGGTGAAGCATTGGGTTCCAATCAGCCAGCGGCTCGTGCTAAAGATTTGAGAAACAGAGGCTATGTTTTTAAGAAGCACGGCAACCAATATGTTCGCTCAGTGTTCTGCGAAACCTGTGGCAAGTCTACTCCACATCGTCAATTGGAAAGTGCCGAGCCGGTCAATGCTGCCATACACAGAGCAGGATGGAGCGCCAAGTTCGTCAAGCGAGTAAAAAAGGTCCTTTCCAACTACGATGAAATAGAACGGCGGACACTCAACCCTGCCCAACTAGAAATTGATCACCGTGTTCCCCATATCCGATTTGAAGAAAGTGAACAGCTCGACGAAGCGACAATCACGGACAATGAAATCCGTGAACGGTATATGCTCCTCAAGCGAGACAATAACCTGCTCAAAAGTCGTGCCTGCGAAAGATGCGAACGAGACGGAAAGAGACAGCCTAGTCGCGATGGTGTCCAGTTCTTTTACGAAGGCTCAGATGTATTCACAGGATCTTGTGTAGGGTGCTATTGGCACAATCCAAGTCTCTGGACAGAAAAACTTAATCAAAATCTCTTGACAAATGCCTAGACTGACGCTATATTGTATGTATAGTTAGAAACAACGGAGGGCAATCCAATGGCAACAGATTTGAAAAGCACCACAGAAGATGTTAGTTTGACTCGCTTCTGGGGTGGCAAAGACCGCGGAACTTGTGTTCAAGTCACAACCACATACACCGCTCGTAGAGAAGACTTCTTCAAACATATATCGTTGACTCGAGAACAGGCTCGTTCTGTTGCTGAGGATTTGATGGCATTTGCTGAAGGTAATGAAGAGGCAGACTATTCATTATGATTTATGTGGTTAAGGACTCAAAAGGCAATACGGTAGCACTCTGCTCAGATATAAAAGACGCTGAAGCATATCTAAAGAGTGCTGCCGTTGATAAAACAACCTACACGATTGAAACAATAAAAAACAAGGAAGAAAAATGACCCATACCTTTTTCGAAAAAAATTCAAACTATATTGTAGAAGAACAATTCGACTCCGAACCGTTCATCGTCGAAGTGTCATGGGCACCAGACTCAACCCAACTGGAGTTGGTATTTGATCCTTCAGAAGACTATTTCGAAGAGCTCCAGGAAAAGATCCGTGATGGTGTTTGGGAGCATTTCATCCTTAAAGTGGCTGTCTATTATGATGGACTGGAAGTAGGCAGTTCCTATCTGGGATCTATCGTTGCAGAATCACCTGCAGATTATATCAAAGACGATCCAGACAATCATGTAGACGAAATGGTCAGAGAAGCACTCGACGAAGCCCAGAACGAATGTCTTAAACGATTAGACCGTTTGAAAGAAGATTTCCTAGGATTGTCCATTACTGGTTGACACGAGTGTGATCAGAATGTATTATTAGGGTATAGTTAGAAACAACGGAGGGCTCCGATGGCTTATTACACCTACACTCAAAAACCAATTGGTGTTTTTGTAGAAAAAGACACTGGCAATTATTTTGAATATTCGGTTAATGACGAGCCCTATTCAAACCCACTTGCTGAGGACTTTCCACACAAGGTATGGGTAGGTGGAGGAGGTGTTGCTGGCATGACTGGCTGGCGCTTTGCCCATGTTCGCAAGACTGTGGCAACTATAGTCGTAGACGAAGATGAGTATGGTCTACCTGTTGTAGAGAAATGGTATTTGAAATCCAATAAGGAGTATGCGGTATGAGATTTGATAATCTCGTGTTTTTCGGATCGCCTGAAGGCATCAAAAGAGCAAAGGTTCAGTTCGGCAAGTATGAACTGAGTGTGATACAGGAGCCCAAAAAGAACTCCTATGAAATCGCAATCTTTGACGAACAAGGAAGTTTCGTTCAGCTCCCTGGTATCCATAGAATCCCTGTGGATGATAGAGACTTCGTAGACGATGTGATCCCTTATCTTCAACCCGAGGCTGTTTCGGCAATCATGCTCAAGTTGGCATCCATTTCAGGTTGACAATACAAAAATAGATGTTATAGTAAGAGTATAGTTAGAAACAACAAAACGCCTTAGGAGGGCTCCACAAATGGCAACTCGTTCAAATATCGCTTACAAAACCGCAGAAGGCAAAATCCGTTCAGTGTATTGTCACTGGGATGGCTACCCTGCTCACAATGGTGAAATGCTCACTCGTCACTATAGCGAACTAGACAAGGTGCGTCAGTTGATTGCACTAGGTTCTATCTCGTCTTTGCGTGAGGAGATCGGCGACAAGCAGGACTTTGATGATCGTTCGACACAGAATGACGCATGGACACTTGCCTATCACAGAGATCGCGGCGAGCAATTGAGCATCCAAGAATATGATGATGTTCCCAGCTGGATCGAAGACATGGAGGAGTATGCCTATCTTTGGACGGAAAACGGTTGGTTGGTAAACGACCACGGTGCAAAAGATGCCAACGGCTTTCCTATCTTCGACTATGTTGAAACGGTAGTCACAGATGAGATGCGAAAGCAGATTGGATGGGATAACGAATAATGACAGAGATGCATATGGCGTGGGATGCCTTACAAGCCCTTCTTATCGTAGGATTCACAATCGGTGTGGTTTGTGCAGTGATATTCGCTGCCATTAGACTGGGCTGGCAACTAGCCCCTTGGCTGTTTATTGGTGCATTTATCGTATGGTTTTTCAATCAAATCACTTGACATTACGTCTAGAGATGTTATTATATATGTATAGTTAGAAACAAGGCAATGGAGGGTAACAATGCCAAACTGGTGTAACAACACAATCACAATCAAAGGTTCAACTGAAACTGTAAAGGCTCTTTGGGACCAAGCCACACAAGAAGACTCAGGTTTGCTGGATGCAATGATTCCTATGCCTGAAGCACTCAAAGGCACTACTTCACCTGATCCTCAGCCAGGACAAGCCAATTACAAAGGTCCACAGCCTGTGGTTGATGGCTTCACTAATTGGTATGATTGGGCTATCAAGAACTGGGGCGTCAAGTGGGATGTTTCAACCGAAGGGCTTGAGTATGAAGATCTAGGTGACGGCACTGCCTCTATCACAGGCTGGTTTGATTCGCCTTGGGGACCTCCTATTGAAGCCATGCAGAAGTTCGCAGACGATATGGACGGTGCCTATGTCGAACTGTTCTATCACGAGCCAGGCATGGCATTCGTAGGCTGTTGGGACTCAGAAGGTGGAGATGACTATTATGAATATGCCTCTGCTGATGACATTCCCGATTACCTAGACGAAGCCTTTGGCATCTCAGAAGATCTTGCGATGTGGGCAGAAGAGGAGACAGCGTAATGGATGCGGTATTGTTTGAAGACGTGGATCCAATGGAACTGGTATTAGAAGCAGTAGAGGACGCACTCAAAGGTCAGTGCGCCTCGTTTGAAATCATGAGTATTGATGGCGATGACACGGGCTTGACCTTTACTGTCTCTGCAGAATACAAGGAGAACTCTTAATGGTAATGAGCCTGCGTGAAACTTTCAAAAGCCCCGGCGTAAAAGCTCGCTGGGTCTGCGTGTATGAGAATGCACCTATGACGGTTCATGCTACCAAAGAAGATGCAATGAACCAATTGATCCGTGAACACAATCCTGCGATTCGTGTAACTGATCCTAGAGGCGTGACACGGGTGACCATAGACGAGCATCGATCGTTCGTATATCACACCCACGAACCGGAGGCAGATGATGGGACCGTATAGCGAAGAAACACAATATCGCAGAGCTCAGAGCATCTGCAACCTGTTGGAGCGATCGCCTGATCTGCCCGCAGAAACTAGAGCTATTTGGCAGAATCACCTCGCCAATCTCGCTAGAAACGAAACCACTTACAATTGGCGAGTGAAAGAAATCTATTCTAAACTAACAAGGAGGCCTTTGATCCAATGGGACGAGTAAACGACTGGACACTTGGTATGGAAGAAGATGCGAGCTGGATGAGCAGAGACGTGTTCGTTCGAGTGTATGGCATCCGTCAACAAGACATCTGGGAACGGATTAACAACCCTGAGGACTACTACGAACCAGAGCCTGACTTTGAAGCAATGGAAGAAGGTTTCTATGGCTCGTAAGTTCGCAAAAAGATATTTGAAGCCTACAGTATTTGATCCCAAGGATCATTGGATGGTAGGCATTGAATGGCCCGTGCAAGGTTCCAAAGGCAATGAATATCTAGTGACCTTGCACGACCAAGGCTTTGAATGTGAATGCACAGGATTCCAATTCCACGGTGCTTGCAAGCATAGCAAAGCCGTTCTCGCTCAAGTAGAAGGAGCAATGACATGAGCAAACCTAAACAGTTTAAGGGCCGGGTCTACACCTATTCACAGCCCTACACAACCTACAATACCTTTCCTAACTCTGCACCATTCACCAAACAGGAGATGCAGACACAACAGGAATTAGGTCGTTGGAAAACAATCGACTCAATCGTAGATAAGATGGATGAGTTCCCTGAAGTTGAGAGGTTGCTGGCCCAAATAGTGCGATAGCACCTGCGGTTCTAAAAAAAATTTTATGAGCATTGTATACGATATAGATGATGAAACACGGCAATACCTAGAGGCAGCTCTTAACTGTCTTGTTCATGTAGCAGATTGCCAAATACAAGATGCAGACGCAGAAGCTCTTTATCACATAGGTGACACACTAGCAGATAGATTCGGCATTGAAAAGATAGATGTTGAAACCGTGCAGGGCACTGACGAGAATGGTGAAGAGGTTACTGTGATCAGAGAACGCAAGCGACCTTCAAAAGGATTGAGTTGGAGTATTAGCCACGAAGATCCAGATGATATGAACGAAGATTAACACACCACGAGGCCCCGCTGTTAGAACCTAGATTACCTACACGACCTACAGGCCCCGCTGTATGGTCTCTGCGATCTGCGATAAATATCTTTCACATGGCACATGAACGAGATTTTGCAGACGAAACAGACGATCCTTGCGATCACATACCTATCGAACGACTGTTGTTATGGTATACGTCAAATGAGCCACATCCTGAATACCCCAAGCAAATAGAAACACGAGATACTGAAGGCGATGCCCTATGATCTCAGTAGTAGAGAAACAGAATCGTAACCGTAAAACCTATTGGGTGGTAGAGCGGAACGGTAGTATATTGCTTATCACACACTCAAAAAGCATTGCCCAAGACTATGCAGATAAACTACGAGCCAACACTAGAGACTAGTGTGAGTGCGAGTATAGTTAGAGTGAAAAACGGTGAAAAGTATTTGAACTATGCCTCTCGTCACCTTCCGTGACTCGAAAAAATTCACACTTAGAACCGTAGAGAACCGTGATTGTTGGATGGTTTTCTGCACACTAGCCACCATTTAACCACCATTGCAGGGCCCTTAAAACCGTCTTAAAAGGCGAGTTTGACCTTGGTCCACGGCTCGCAGGGAGAGGTGGTTTGAGGGGCCTCCGGCCCCACTTTGCCCCTACTCTACTACTACAGTTTCAACCTACTCTGTCGCTAGTAGTGTTTCAACCTAAGACTCTGATTCTGCACATTTTTTCCACTCTTTGCTAGCCGTATATTATACACTCTCTACACTATATAAGCAAGTTAAAAGACACATTAACTATACGATGTAACCTACTGTTATTATTAGACTTTTTCCTAAGTATTTGATTTTATTGGATTTTTTCTCGCGGCCATCGTGGTCTTTCGTTCTTTAGGTGTCGTTCGTTCTTTTTGCGATTTTGGATAAAAAGAGGTTGACAGGTGTGTAGGCAGGTGCTATAGTGTATGTATAGTTAGAAATTAGGAGGGCACCTATGCAATACGGAATGTTTACTAAAGAAGGCGATGCGAAAGTCCACAAGTTGGTCCTGCAAGCGAGGCAGTATGCGGATTTGGATGGACCGATTAATCCTGTAGAGCAGGCGTGGAATTGGTTGCTAAACGAGCTCCATGCACTAGGCGAGGATCCGGCTTTTGAAGAGGCGACCGACACAGCCGTTAGAGAGGCCTGTTACGACAGGCTAATTTAATCGCCAAAAGAGGTTGACACTATAGCGAACAGGTGCTATAGTGTATGTATAGTTAGAAACGCAGAGAGGGCACAATCATGCAATTCATCGTAAGCACACAGGGACTTGAGAACTATGGCGCACACTGTGAGGACGGCAAGTTCCGTTCGGGCAATGCCTACTGGAAGTTCAAGTCAGGCACGGACTACCTTGTGTCGGGCCTAGAGCGGCCGCAAGATGCGATGGCATTCGTTGCCTCGTTCGGTATGGACAATTCAATCGGTTGGAAGGAGTTCCCATGCGAGGTTGTGAGCGAGGATGAATGGGAGTCACAGTGGAACATGGACGACGAGTTCGATGTGGAACACAGAGAGTTCAAGCTCTCTATTATGGTTAAGGTGGATCCGAGAGATCCGGCGACCTACAAACGGTTTTTGGCAAGGTAGGGGTTGACAACCCCGCCACCTGGTGTTATAGTAGTTGTATAGTTAATAGAGAGGGTGATGACAATGTTTGTACTGATTTGGAAAGGTGAAGAGATTGATTCGTTTGAGTCCGAGGCAGAGGCCCGGAGCATGGCGAGTGAATACAACATGGCCTACGGTGGAGGTGTCCACGTAGAGTTTGTCGAGGAAGACGACGGACAGCCAAGTTGGGAGCAGGAGTGGGAAGACTTCGGCGAAGACGCAGGATACGAGATGGAGTATCTCTAAAGAGGCCCTCAGGTCGGGAGTATAAACCCAGTTAGACCGGAACACCTACATACAAGTTCCGGCGGGAGATGGGAAGGCGCCCTCGAGAAAGGCCTCCCACTTTTAACGCCCGCGGTTTTAACGCCCGTGACTTTTTGGGTCCTTTCGTGCGGTAAAAAGGTCAGAGCTCCGTGCCCTCCCGTTCCAGCTCTCCGGTCCTCAATTATAATATAGCACAAGCCTAGCACTATGTCAACCCCTTGTGCGAAAAAAGAATCCTTTGTTTTCAAGAGGTTAGAAAAAAAATAAAAATAAATTTTTCTGCTAAGTCATTGTTTTTAAACAAAACATTTTGCTTTACAAGTACGTATTGTTGTGTTATATTGTTTGTATGTTAACAAATGCATATAGGAGGGCAACATATGCAAACAACAACAAAAACATTAGACTGTGCTGTACGTGTAAATTGGGTAGCAGAGGATGCAGAATGGAAAGCAGAGTTTGAACAGTATGGCTATGACACAGATATGTGGGTTGCTGTAGGTGACTTTGATTATGAATGGAGAGATAACGTAGAAACTGTGGCTGTATTAAAAGACGAAGAATACGGTTTTATGTGTGGAAACGAAAGTGACAGGCGCTGCTACGGATTTACTGTGGATGTGTACAAAGCAGAGGAAGCAGATGGCAACTACAGTTTTTGGATAACAGAGGAAGACTTTGAAAAAATAGGTTGACAACTGTGTGTATGTGTGCTACTATGTACACATACACTAACAAGCAATAGAGGGCAATGCTATGCTTACAAAATACGAAAACGCAGTAACAAAAGCAATTGAATATTTTGCACTGCAAATTAACAACTGTGCGCACGACAGCGTAGTAGAAAACAACGACTACGGAATTTACGACAGCATAGACAGCATAAACTTTTTGTTTAGCAACTACAAAAATTTTGACAGCGTAACAGCACTTGCAAACTTTGCACTAGACAGCACACTGGATACTGTAGTGCGCGAAAACATATACTACGTGCTAACGGAAAAATAACACTTGACAACTGTGTATGTGTGCTATAGTGTACACATACACTAAACATAGCAGAGAGGGCAAACTATGCTACAAGTACACATTTTACAACTGCAAGGCACAGGCGACGACGAGAAGGCTTGGGAGAACGCAGGGGTGTTTGCAAGTTGGGAAGAAGCACAAGAACGTGCAGCAGAATTTAGCAAAGAAGACATTGAGGAGTACGGCGAAGCGTTTTGGATAATGGGCGAGAATATGCGTATTGAAACACATGACGTAGTAGACAACAACTGGGGGTACTAGTAAAAAAAACAGTTGACAGCAGCAAGTTTTGTGTTATACTGTATGTACAGTTAAACAAAACGAGGGCTACGTATGTTAACTACAAAACAACTTGCACGTAATGTGTTTTTAACTTATTGCAGCACTAGCAATACAATGTTTAAACATTGTAGCAAAACAAAGCCGCAGCACGTTAGCACAACAAACGTAAAAGCAGTAAAGCGCAACGTAAGCGCACAACTTGTGCAACAGTACAAAATGCTTCCTGCACTGTACAACTTGTACAACAAAAACAAAAGTGTTAAGCAAACAGCAACACAACTAATTAACAGCATTGTGTAAAAAAAACTTGACAACTGTGTGTATGTGTGCTACTATGTACACATACACTAAACATTGCAACTAGTGAGGGCTACATGGCAATACATTACAGTACACAGGTACAAGACTACTTTGAACACTTGACAAACGAGTGTGCAGACGAAACACGTTTTACACAAGACGAAAAGTGTTTTGTGTTAGAATTTTTAGCAAACACACTGTATGGCTTAACGGAAGTAAACAGCGAAAGTTTGCGTGACGACAAGCAATTTGTGCGTATGCAAGATTGCAGTGAGGTAGCAGACAACTACGTAATGCTACTAAACAAACACAAACGCAGTGACTATACTGTAGTAAACGGCAAGTATGTGGAAAGTGACGAATACTATACGTTTACACTAGAAGATGCAGGCACTGCTATTTGCAGTTATGACACAGAGTATAGAGAGTGCATAACAGAGCAATTTGAAGATGCACTTAACGAGTACTTTGCATTAAGCAAAGCAAACAAAATTGCAACACTTGATATTGCAAACTGTTTAGCGTGGCGAGTGTTTAACAGTTACTAACGCTAACACTGTGCAGTGTGTGCAAATGCGTACACTGTGCGGCCCCGCTGTATAGCGGATAAAACATAACAAAAACAAGCACTTACAAAAAAAATGCTAAGTGCTTGTTTTTAAACGAAACTTTTTGCTTGCATTGTGCAAATAGTTGTGTTATATTGTTTGTATAAATTAAATGTAACAGCATAGAGGGTAATAATATGCAAAACACACAAACAAACAACTATGTATTTTTAGCAGCAGCAAACGCTGCTATTGTTGTAACTGTAAACAACAAAGTTGTTGCTACAGACGTACAAACAGCAGACGCACTTGTGCAAGTGTTTTTAACACATAATATTAATGTACTAAAAGACACTATTATGTGTAGCAGCAGCATAGATTTTGCAGAAGAAGAGGGCTTTGCTAGTGACGCAAGTGCGCATAATATAATAGATGAAGCATTTGAAGCATTAGCATAGTACGCTAATACTTTAGTATAGCAAGCACTATACAAAAAAGTGCTTGCTATTTTTATTTTTTGTGTTATATTAGTTGTATAAGTTAACAAGCATATGAGGGCTATTATGCAAAATACAACAACAAAAACCGCACGTAGCATTGTGCGTAACATCCTAAAGCAAAACAACGTAATGTATTCCTCACATAGTTATACAAACAAATGTGCAAATCCTGCGCTGCGTAATATTTGCTTCCTCACTAAAAACTTAACTCCTGCTGTGCTGCAACAAATTGCTTCTTCGCTTAATGTTAGCAAAGTACACGCAACAAAGCCTAAGTTTTACAATGTGCATCCGGATGCACGTTACCTACGCATTGTGCATTGCAAAATGTAAAAAAAACGGTTGACAAGTGTGTTTGTGTGTGCTACTATGTACACATAAACACTAAAAAGCATAGGAGGGTTATATGCTTACACTTTGCAACAAAAAACTGCTGCGTGACGGCAGTTGCGTTTTTACAAACTTTAACTTTTACAACAAAGTAAAAGATGCAGACGGAGACGTGTGCTACTACTACGCAAACTTGCACTACAAAGGCACTACGCAAAAATGCAGTGTTAGTGTGCAAAACGGAAACGTAGTAGGTTGGCAAACGTAAAAAGTTAAAAAAAATGCAAATTAGGGGTTGACAAACGGCTCCTCCTTTGCTATAGTGTATGTATAGTTAGAGAGCGAGGGCAAGATGATACGTTTTATGACAGGACTTTTTGTAGTGATGGCAGCAGTAGGTACGCTAGAGGCGAACCACGAGGCGAGCTTGCTATGGTACGGAATGCTAGGCTTGGTTGGTTGTGCTGCAATGGCATGGCCGGTATGTGACGGAACACTGACAGGAGACGAATAATGGATTGGCGTGAGTATGCACTAGAGCAGGTAGAGATTGGAACCATCGATCCTGAGCTGCTGGCGACTTGTTTGCTGAAGTATATGTCGCAGGACGACATCCAGGACTGCCTGGACACGAACGAGCTGACCCCTCGTTTCGCTGACGATCCCAACTTCCCAGCTGAGAGCAGCGATGCAGATATTTGCCTAGTTTGGTAAAAAAGTGGTTGACAGGTGTGTGGTTAGGCCATATACTGTAAGAGTAAGTTAAACAAAGCAGAGGGCTTTATAGATGAAAACTTTTAGTGTAGCAGGAACTTCGCGTTTGAACGGTACGGTTAAGATTCGCTTTGCAAATGACTTTGTAAGCCGTATGAAGGTGCTGTTTAAGAACGGACACGAAGACGTCGAGTTGATCGAACTTGGCGGTGAGTTTACTAAATCCGAAGTTTGCCAGATCCTAATGGCACATCCTAACTTCCAATCGGAAGAACAACAAGCAGCGATTTACGAATATGTAATCCGCAACTGCCGTGACATTAAAACCGAAATAGAGGAGAAGATGCTACAAGAGGCATAAGATCACCTCGGGCGAAGTACGGTGAAGCCTACTTCGAGATTGGTAGAGCGGTGGGGCTCCAATCACTTTTCGAATTTCATAGGGCCATTAGCTCAATTGGTTAGAGCACCGGACTCATAATCCGTAGGTTGACAGTTCGAGTCTGTCATGGCCCACCAGAACTGCCCTTAGCTCAGCTGGATAGAGCAACGGCCTTCTAAGCCGTGGGTCGGGGGTTCGAATCCTCCAGGGCAGGCCAATACCGCTCGCGTGGTGAAATAGGTAAACACAACGGACTTAAAATCCGTCGCCGATAGGCTTGCCGGTTCGATTCCGGCCGCGAGCACCAAAACTTTTTTTAAAAAAGAGGTTGACAACCGCACTAAAAGATCGTATAGTGTATGTATAAGTTAAGCAAGAGGGCAAACACAATGATTAGAATTTTTAACTCAGCACTAGAAGGCGAGCGTTGGATTCCACTGGACGAGGTCAACATTGTAACACAAGGCATCGATCCTGTGTTTTCATCACCTTACATTTTGTTTGAGCACAAAGACTATCCACTAGGTGCGCTGCGAGCTGAGTTTACAGACGGCCATTGGGCTGCGGATTTGAATTAATTAGGGGTTGACATTCTAACGTTAGAGTGTATACTGTAAGAGTAAGTTAACAAAGGGCAAGAGGCGCAAATGAATATCATTATTAACGAAGGCACGTACAAGATACGAGGCAAAGACACTAGTGTAGCCGGTATGGTGTTTCCACTAGTAGAGGAATTTAAAATGGGTGCTGCAGGAGGTTACGTAACAGTCGACGGCAAGGCAGTCGCAGGCTTTCCAGATCGTAACATCAAGATCAAGGTGTCGGATGCGGATGCATACGAGTCAGTAGATGCTGCACCTACGCAGAGAGAAGAGACCGACGAAGAGACCATTGAACGGTTGCGTGAACGATTTGAAATGCTCGAAGACATGACCCGAGCTGCTAAGAAAGGTGATGTGCGAGCAATGATCGTATCAGGACCTCCTGGTGTTGGTAAGTCGCACGGTGTAGAAAAAGTACTAGGCAAGCACGACTTGATTGCGCAGTTAGGCGATCGTCCTGCAAAGTACCAGGTGGTGAAAGGTGCTATGTCGCCCATCGGCCTCTACTGTAAACTGTTCAACTATGCCGACAAGGATAATGTATTGGTGTTCGACGACTGTGACTCAATCTTCAGCGACGAACTATCGTTGAACATCCTCAAAGCAGCACTTGATTCGAAGAAGACACGTACCATCCATTGGAACACTGATTCATTCAAGCTACGTAACGAAGGCGTGCCGGATTCATTCGAGTTCAAAGGTTCAGCGATCTTTATCACGAACTTGAAGTTCGACAAGACCAAAGGCAAATTGCGTGAGCATCTAATGGCACTAGAAAGTCGTTGCCATTACATCGACCTTACGATTGATACCGAGCGAGAGAAGATGCTGCGTATCAAACAGATCGTCGGCGATGGTATGCTCCGTGAGTACAAGTTCGGTGAAGAACTACAGCAAGAGATCGTAGACTTCGTTGATATTAATAAGAAGCGACTAAGAGAACTGTCATTGCGTACAGTACTAAAGGTCGCCGATTTGGCCAAGGCATTTCCTACCAAGTGGGAAGCCATGGCAGAGAACACTGTGATGAAGCGTTAAGCCCTCAACGCTCACAGTGAGTACAGCATACGAGCAACAGCCCTCACGCTCTGCTGTACGTCCGTGGCCCGGGTTGAGCTCTATGCCCTCAGAGCTCCCCGGGCTTTTTTTTACCAAAAGTGGTTGACATATGAGCACAGTGATCATATACTAATAATAAGAGTTAAGGAAACGAGGGTAACATGAAAAAATTCGCAATCAACACAACATCAAATCTTCTTTCAGCACTGGTTATTGCAGGCGCGATCTTTGTAGCACAACCTGCCAAAGCCGGTGACGACTTTGTGAAAGGACTGTTTGGTGTGCTGATACTTAATGAGATTCTAAACAACAACAGTTCGAACCACACACACTCTACGACGATTATCGATCGCCAGGTGTATAACGATCACGCTCGATCAATCCACAGCCGTTCAGAGACGATCCGTAGAGCAAGCCAACGAACTGTATGCTATTCGGAATACCGTGAAGCAACGAACGGCACGATCGTTCGTTACGATTACAACTGCCAAGGAAATGTTCTTTCAGTAAGCAGATAGGGGTTGACAGACACACAGTCAGATCATATACTGTAAGAGTAAGTTAAACAAAGAGAGGGCACACTCAATGACACAAGTAGCAGTAATCCACACAGCATTCGAAGACACTCCCCGCACTGTAGCACTGGTAGACGCACCAGAAGGCACAGTAGAACAGCAGCTGGAGTATGCTTACCGTTGGACACAAAACATCATGGACAGTTGGTCAATGAAAGGTGAAGCCGATGGCAACGATCGAGTAACACTTATGGCTCCACTGTATGAAGATGAGAACGGTAAGCAATGGGGACACCGCAGCACAAGCATGGGAGATCATATGCTGCTAGGCACTACCAAGTACGTAGTATCAGCTGTCGGGTTTGAACAATTAGAGGTTGACAGTGTAGCCAACTGAGGCTATACTGTAAGAGTAAGTTAACAAAGCAAGAGGGCAATACGCTATGAACTACACTGTAAACGATCTTAAAGTAATCCTAAACAAAGCACAGGCAGCAGCAGAAGCAGCAGCCGATCAGTTCGAGAACGAATACTTTCCGAACGGTGGCTGGGGAGCGTGTGGCTTTGCTTGGGTAGACATTCCAGTAAAAGGCAACACCAAGTTGGGCCGTGCGCTTAAGGCAGCAGGTGTAAGCAAGCATTGGAAGTCGGGCTTCCAACTGTGGAACCCAAGCAAGTATCCTACACAGAACGTGGACACGCTAGAAGCAGGTGCACGAGCAGCAGCAAGAGTGCTGCAAGGCTACGACATTCCAGCTTACGCAGGCAGTCGACTAGACTAACAGTAGCAGTCCTAGACTGTTACACTCAACTGATAAATGAGGTTAGTAGAGAGGGAGTAGCGGAGACGCTGCTCCTTTTTTCTTTTCAAAAAAAAATTTCTCGAGAGGTCGGGAGGTATATAAAATAAATTTTGTTCTTGCAGTTTAGCGTAGTAGTCCTTTCTAAAAAATGGGGTGATGCAAAATCACCACCCAGAAACGATAAGTACTTCACCATAATTTTTTGCGCGACCAAATTTTTTCACTACAGGACCCATTTCGGATAAACACTGTATGCAACATCAATACTGTGCTTATACTGAGGATCGCGAATCAATGCGTCTAGCATATAAGCTAATACAAGAACACAATCTAAAGTTTGAAGCTCACATTAATCGTACACGCTTTTGGGTAGACTCAGACACAGAACTCAACACACTATGCGCTCTACGCTTTAAGTGTATAGATTCAGAAACCAATCATTCACTAGGTGTGTAGCTAGTACGAGTGCAAACGAGTACGTATTGAGCGTAGCTCAATATCAGAACCTCTTAACAATGAGGTAGCGTAGCTTACATCATAAATACTCTTGTGCGTACAGTGCTTACTCACAGTTTGAACACTTGTCACAGGTATGCTTTAGTGTAGCTACATACTACTTGCAAACTAGTTGACACGCTGTACGCACTATTTTATTAAAGATGTATAAACTAAAACTCATATACGATCCAGAGCCAAGAACACAAACGCTCAAAGAGTCAGTTACATTCTGTGCTGCCAATGACTTGTATATATCGCATGGTATTGATGCTTGTCAATGTAGTGCGAGTGAACTACTGTTTGATACAGATAGGGATCGTATGTTTGCACTTATAGTATTGAGCGCAAGCAAATCATTTACTCCAGTAGCAGTAAAATAAACACCATCTTTTAGTCAATCGCCATTTACGAATGGTTTTAGGGCTATACAAATGGTGTTGCTGCATGGTTGACTGGGAATTGTTTTTATAGTGTTGCCGAGTATCGTTGTACTGGCCTACAAATTTTTGCGTAAAACAGCTTCGCTGCTTGTTGAAAAATCGCGGAACCGCAAGCGGCTTTTGGGCTTCCGACCTTGCAGGCTTATTCGGCTTTGATCGCCATCCAGCGGATTGAACGTGGATCTGAAGTTGGAGGTGAATCTGTAAACGTAAATCCAGTTGAGTTGAATGTAGGACGGAATGTTACGTTTTGCTGTTCTAGTTCGTTTCTCAGTGTGTGATGGAACTGTGTGCCACGCTGTGCATCGTATATGCGAATCTCGCCATCGTATGAGTCAATCGTAAATAGATACTGTGGTTCCCATCCCAGTGTTACAGTTACAGTACCAGCGGAGTTTGTGCAGTCAAATGAGCCGCCTCTTACAACACCTGAGCTTGCTGTGTCATGTGCAAATATGTATGCAACATAGTTATGGCTCAGTGCATTGGTTCTTGCGTTGTTGCCCACTAGTATTGATTCGTCAGTAAACAGTGTTCTGTTGGGGAATACCGTTGAGTCTGTTGCGTATCCTGTGGTGCCTGATTGGCGGTTTAGATCTTTGTACTGTAGATTGTCAAAGTTTCTATGCCATAGTGTGTTTCTTACTGTTTGGTTGTAGCACACAACGATCACCATTGACGGTTCTTCGCCTAGGTCGTGTGTGATTACTCTGTTGGCAGCGCCATTGCCTACCCAAGTCTGTACATCCATAAAACGCTGTGCTTTTTTGAATGTTGTGGCGATCATGTTCTCGCCGTCTGTTCGTGCGTGAGCACCTTGATCCGTGTTGTTTATGATCGGCGATGCTTCTATGTCGTAACCTGTAGCAAGGAACTGGCTTACACCTTGTGCATCTGCTTGTGCAGGACCTGTTTCTGTAGGTTGATAGAAGTTTGCACCCCATGCTGTTGAAAGCAACACAGCAGGTGCAGTTGAACTTGCGTCTTTGGTTAGCACAAAGCCCGTGTTGTTGGTTATGTCAACACCAGTTGCAATGGTTTGTGCTAGTAGTGTACCTGCGAATGTTCTGTTGTCAAACACGTTGCTCATTGTAGGAGCAGAGATTCCACTCAGCAGTTCACCTGTTGGTGTTTCAATTCCTGTTACCACACAACTGCAATCACCATAACTAACCCAGCCGACCAATCTATCTCCGTAGCCCATTACAACATTTGATTTTTCAAAAACACCCTTGGGAGGAACTTCTGTGTCATATTCAATATATTCGCCTGTCACAGGATCGTTGCCTACAGTTTCTTTTGTAGTAGCAAGCCTAATAGCTTGTGTTTGGTTTGATCTGTTCACAAAGGAAACGTTCACAACTGAAAAATTTGCTTCTGGAGTTGCGTATAGGTCTGTTAGTGTGTTTCCTGCTAGGTTTTCTGCTGCTAGTCTTCCTGATGCCATTTTAGTTCCTATGCTATCTTAGTTATGATTACCTGTCCGTGTGCGTCTGAGGTGCTGCCAACGTTTACACGGCTTGCACCACGTGTTCCGTTGAAGTATGAACCTCCTCCACCACCAGTGGAGTTTTCTGATGTACCAGCGCCACCTGAGTAGCCACCGCCACCTGAACCTTGGTCGTCGGTTGATCCGCCGCCTCCACCAAAGCCACCGCCGCCATTACCACCGTACAGTGAGTTTGAATTAAATGTGCTGCCACCTTGTAGATATCCATAGCCACCGTTGTTTGGAGTGCTTGCACCGTTGCCTAGATATCCGCCGCCAGCACCACCGTTTGAACTTGGACCTGAACCACCCGAACCGTTTGAACCGCCGTTGTATCCATCTGTTGAATTTACACCACTTGTGCCTGAAACAGCATCACCATTTGTGTGAGTGTAACGTCCGTCTTGGCCTCCACCGCCTCCTGCGATAATCAAAGGATCTCTCGAGTTGTCTGATCCTATAGCAATAACAAACGTACCACCACCTGATCCGCCCTGACCGTGGCCACCTTGACCTACAGCAATTTCAAGCACTTCTTCTCTTGTGAGTTCGAAGAGGCCTTTGAGTCTATATCCATATCCTCGTCTATTGTTTGATGAATATGCTAGACCTGATGCGCCTCTTACGTCTATTTCGTATGTACCATCTTCAGGTACAGTCCAAAGTTGGAAACCTTGTGTTTCGACTGATATATATTCTCCTGCCCAAGACACTGACGAGTATGCGCTTGTTACTTGTGCAGAAGTAGGACCTTGACGACCAGTTTGTCCTGCATTAGTAAACGTATGAGATGTGAAATCATACAAAGGTGGTACAACAATCGGACCTCCGCCGCCACCTTCTCCTGTATCTTCAGCAACCTCAGGTTCCCATGCTAGTGGGCCAGTTTCAGGTGCGTTTACTACTTCAACTGAGACAGGTGATGCTTCTCCACCGTCTAGTGTCATTGTAACTGTTTGTGTGTCTACAGTACCATCTCTCGGCACGTTAAAACTTTTGTTTGCACGTTCGCCCTCTACAATCATTGTACCTGTTAAGCTATTACCGCCTATTTCTCCTGCGTCGGTAATACCGCTAAGTGTGTAAGGTATCGAAGTGCCGTCTGCTACATTTTTAGCTTCGATGTCAAAGCTAATTGTTTGTCCTTCTGTTACGCTTGAACTATGCGCAGTAAACGTGTATGCTGCTGTTGATGTAATAGGAGACTGTCCAGGAACAACAATAGTATCCGAACTTGCAACACCTGTCATAACAGCGTTTACGCTACCTTGTGTTGTTCTTATGATTACTCTGTCACCTGCTGAACACTGTAGTCCTGTGCGCTCAATTGTTTGTCTTGGCTGCATATGGACTTCGTTTTCAATTACGCCTGCTAGGTCGAACGTGTCGTTTGGTGTTATGCATACAGACACTTTATTAACTGCGTTATGTCTGTTTACCAAGTGTAGAGTAAACGTTACAAACGAACCTACATCGTCATCTGTTTGATAAATGACATAGTCTGTAAACGGTGTTGCACAATCTTGGCTTGCAAGTTTACCATATACGGCCATGCTCTCGGTCTCCTTGAAATTATTATCTACTGTTATTTATCTTGAGCCATTGGTTTAAATTCCAAACTCGAGCATCAAAGGCTATATTCAAAATTCTGGCAAGTGTCTCCTTTACGAAGAAATAATGCACCGTTGCGTAAATGAAATTTTTCTGCCATTTCGGTAAGAGGACTTAGTGTACAGAAACGCTGTATGTGTGGTTTATTTGTTTTTATAGCATCAGCTGCTTTGAAAATTATCTCTCTGCCTGCACCTTTGTCATAACTCCATACAGTATAAAACATAGCTGTATTAGGATTTTCGGTATGAGAGTCCATATATTTTTCATCTAATGCTACACCATTAGTATAGGCTACACAAACAATAGCTCTTGGAGAACTAGTTTGTTCATCTTCTAGCATATAAACTTCTCTACCATCGCTTACACGCCAAGCAAGGGGAATATGCGGTCTAACAGGATCATCTTTTACATATCCTAAAGACCAATCATCGCTAACAATTTTAAGCATTTATTCTGTTCCTAAGTTATTTAAAAACTGTTTTAGTTTAGTAGAATCTGCTTCGGCACGTATTTTACCTACGGTATCACCTTCTGCTGGATCTTCTCTAACTTCACTAGTTTCTGACGGCATACTACCGTTACGTTTTATTTGATCGTAGATTGTAGATTTGCGTTTATCAAATTCTTTAAATTCTTCTTCATCGCCTAAGTCTCGAATACGAAGACTATCTACATCAAATTCTAAATCAATTTTTTGACCAACACCACTTGATGAACGTGTTTTCATTAACTGTATCTGATAACGTCCACGCTCACGCATAGCCCTACTTGTAAAGATACCAATTAAGTTGTCAGCAGTATTAATCTTACTAATACCACCCGAAATATGCGAGTGATCAAATTCAATTTCTTCCACACTGCTTCTGTTCAACTGCGATGCTGTTACAAACAAACAGTTCAGTTCCATAGCCAAGTTACGCAGTTCTTCTGATACATACTTGTCTTTAACAAACAAGTTCTCTGCACTAATCTTGGCAGCAATCGGATGCATCAAATCCAAGTAGTCTACAAGCAATACGTCTACCTTCTTGCCTGTTTTAATTTCATACTCTTTCAAATAACTGCGGATGTCATTTGCATTCTTACCTGTGGGCATATACTTAACTTGGAACGCACCTGACTTCTTACCAATCATCTTAACTTTCATTTCAACATCATCAATTGATTTGAAAATATCTCTGCTTGGAATATCTGTAGTCATTGAATCTACACGCATACTAACCAAGTTCTCTGAAAGCTCAAACGTCAAGTAAATAACATTCAATCCTGCTAGTGCCCAGTTCACACCCAAGTTAGCCAAGAACAAACTCTTACCCGAACCTGATCCACCTGCAAAGATGTTTAGCTCGCCTCTGTTGAATCCTCCGAACAGTTTCTTATCCAATGCCGGCCAGCCTGTGCTTACTTGTCCGTTCTTGTCTTTAATCGCTTCCAAACGTGAACGAGGATCTTTCCAATAGTCAGTACCAAGATCTTTTTGAAGGCCAATCTGCACAGCTTTCTTAACCAAGTCTTCACAACTGCCATATTCACCTTTCTCAAGCAAGTCAGCACTCTTAAGGATAGCAGCTTCTAGTGCCTTGTGCTTGCTAAATGTTTCAAACTCTTGTAACAGCCAATCATAGTGATTTTCTGCCAAGTCACCTGGGTGTTTCAAGTTTGCATCTGTTGCTGCATTTATCATGTCAAACGTAGGCAGTGCATTGTGTTCTGTTACATAGTCATTCAAAAACTTTGCAGGTTCCTGCAAACGTCTATCAAATGTTTTTGGATCAAACACCGCTTGACAACGAACAAAGCTCTCTGCGTCTGTCATCATCATCTCAAGATATACTTTTTGTATATCATAACCATAATCTGTATTCTGTCTTGTCATGTTTATATTATACTGCCTTATACCACACTTTGTCAACATCTACTTTGGTTTTTGTTTTTGCCAAAACAGCACCAATACAACTACCAGGGTCACCAGGATTAGGAGGTACCCATACGTTTTTCCAGTCTTTACTTATATTATCAATTGCACTTTTATTAAGGGCCCCTCCACCTGCAACAGCTAAGGCTTGTCCATTATTAGTTTTCCAATGAGCATAGTTACTTAAAATTTTTACACACCATTCAAAAATACCTTGGGTAGCGGCTGCAATGTCTGCAATATCTTGAACTGTTTTTAATTCTGGACGCCACCATAAGCACCCTCTATGCAAATTTTCTCGCATTTTAATATAAGGTATAGTTTTATCTTGGTCTACCCTAATTATTTCATTACAAATTGTATGCCATAACCTTGTAGGGTCTCCGGCTTTTGCGTGTTGGGCTATTAAATATTCATCACGTTGCGGAGTAAACCCCATACGTTGGGTCATAGCACTGTAAAATAACCCTAAGCTATGCGGATACCCTTGTGAAAATATTTTCTTTAGTTGTCCGTCCTTACCGTGCCATATTGTAAGGGTTTCAAACTCACCTATGCTATCTAAACATATCACTGCACAATCATCATGGGGTTGTGTATAATAAGCATATGCAGCATGACTAAGGTGATGTTGTGTATATTCAATAGGACAATCTATATTCCAGCGTTGCAAATAATTTTTTATATTATTCTCTTTTAGTTTCCAACCTTGTCCAGCACGAAGTTGACGAAGAGTTTTAAGAACAGGTCTTTCATACCAAATAACTTTGTTAGGGTAACCAAAACTTTGAATAGCTACATCTATTTGCATATTATTAAAATCAGGGTCATGTTGAATTCCGGAAAAGTCTTTTGCAAGACTTGCCCAGCCTAATTTGTTGTTTTCAAAAACTGCTAGACTGGCATCATGACTATTGCCAACCATACCCCAAGTTATCATTTGTATATAAAAGGATCCTTTTCTTTCATTTCTTTAAGTTTACGTCTAAACTTAATCTCTTCTTTTAATTTTGTATAGGGCCAGGTAATCCAAGCCCATAACTTTTTTATGTAAACCATTTTTTTGCTCTCAACCTAATTTTCAATGGAGATTGTTCTGCTTGTGTTGCTATACTATGTAATGTATACAACCTACCGTATTTATCAACCGCCTCGCTGACATCTGTTACCTCTGAAGGCCATTCAGGCATACTAACCATATAGCCTAACTCTATTGCTTGTTCGACAAGTTTTTTACCCGCTTTATCTCTATCAGGAACAACAATTATATCTTTGTCTAATTTATTCAATAACATAGATTGTTGTTCAGAAATTTCAGATCCACCTAATGCACACCCTTCGATGTGTATTGCATCAATTTGTCCTTCACAAACAATAGCAAAAACTTTGTTATATCCTTGTTCGTCTAGTCCGTACACAAAGCCGGGTTGTACTTCAGTAAGATACTTAGGTTTCTTGTCAGGTACAACACTACGCCCTGTCCAACCTACAATGCGTCCTTCATAATAAAAAGGAATAATAAGACGATCACGATAACCTAAACTAGGCGACCAGTAATAGTCTGTATCGTCTACGTTTAGATTACGTGATGCCATATACTCAAGCACAGCTATACTAAACTTGTTGAAGTCAGTAATGTCTGTAATCTTGATAGCATCTTCTGGCAACGGAACAGTATTGAATGTAGGTAGTAGTGCAATTCGTGTTTGTGCTTCAACCCCTTCATTCTCTCTCATCACTTCAAGTGCCACCTTGTTGATTACATCGTCAGGCGCTCCTGTCCATTGTAAGAGCCTTCGCAACTTGTGTGAGAAATTCCTGCCCGGTTGCCAGGATGCTTTGAAGCCGCAGTTAAAACAATGATAACTAACGCCTCCGTCTGGGTTGCTTATTAAGCCACCTCTGCCTCGAGTGTCTGCACTGTGTCCGTTATGATGACAGCACGGCGCATTAAAGGAGAGCCATCCACTAGGCGTTTGTTTACGCTTAGACGGCAAGTATGTCAGAACTATATCTCTTACTACACTCATACTATTATTATAGCGTAGTTATCTAATAATGTCAATCAGTTTCGGACAAGTATTTTAGTTATTTTATTTGCTGGATCAGCTGTAGCAACAAATCTTATAAAGCTATATACTCCATTGAAATTTATTGCTGTTGGTTGTGTTTCTGATCCAGAAAAAGTTACAGTGTCAATATCACTCCAGTATGTACCGCCTATGATTTGGTTTTCTAAAGTTCCTTGAACTTTTACATCTCCTGAATAAGAATCTGTGTAAATTGCAGCAGTATGTAGTGCATCGTTGCCATTTATTCCTGGCTCAGCAGATACGGCTTCACTAACCCATGTTTCGTTGTCCTGGAGGAAGGTTTTTACTTCTACAGAAGCTAACGCTCCTGGAAATGCACAACTACTTAGTTTCATTGAACCACAAGCATCAAATGCAGTGTTAACATAGGTTAAGGTATTACTGTTTGTATCTTCTAAATAGATTGTATAACTTAAAAATTGATCATTAACATTAAGTGTATCGTTGTCTGCAATTACGAATTTAAATAAACCTTTTGTAGAAGTAGTAGAACCGTCATCTAAAACAGTAGCGGACTTTTTTATAATCTGTCTATTGCTTTCATCGTGTATTACAATATATGGTGTGGTTGTAACTGTAATAGGTTTTTGATCTGCATTTAACAGCCTGAATTCGACCGTGTTATCGATCCCTCTGTATAAATTAATTTGTCTATGATACACTGGCTTGTACTCCGTAATGAAACCTGCTTCGTTTGAAACAATGTTGATTCTGTTTTTTACTAAATAGGTATAATGTAATTGCATATTGTATTTATTGGATTTAGATGTTATTAAAAGAAATTGCAGAAAACTTTCCCTTTGTTAGCGTTGTTACATACGGCGGGCAAGAGTTTGTCGGAATAGTCATTAACCAGGATCAATGGGTGACTAGTATGTATGTATACACAGATTTAAGAACACAGGAAGAAAAACAACTCTTACTAGATTTAGGAGAGATTTGGTGGTGGGAATCAAATAGAATGATTCCTATTAATATCTTTTTGAGAGAAGAAATGAGTCCTTTCAAATATGCTATTCAAACAATGAATAGTAAGGACGTAAAGGTAAGCATAGGGCCTGTTGTTAACTTAAATGATATGCAAATAAAACGTGTAAAAAGAAAAAGCGTACAACTTGTGCGTAAACCAAAAAATTAACTACCTGCAGACTGAGCAGATATCTTTTCACATATCAAGTTCATATGGACTACTACTGCTACTGCGTAAGATATAGCGTGTGCTTTCTTAAAGTAGTAATCATCATTTTCCGGTTTTATCCATACTTCGTTTAAGATGCTGTTCCACGGCTTCCCAATAAGATGTCGCTTCGCCGGACGAATCATTGCCAATACTGCTGCTAACTGTTCTATTGTTTCCGGCTTGGTTTGTTGGAGGATGTGTGAGTGGTCTCCTACGTGAAATAGCTGTTTGCTGAATTCTTCGTGCGTGAGCAGATCCCATAATGGTTCCTTTGTCATAAGTTCTTGTAAATGAGTTTCATTCTTAATGTCTTTGTATATAGACACATTAAGAAAGTCTAGTTTAAAGTAGCCACGGTCTTCTGCTGTTTTATAATCTATTGTGGCTAAATTATCCACAGGATTATGTGGAATTTCTGTTGTATAGATACCAGTATTGTGTTTCTTTTCAGTATTCAACTTTGCTACTCTATGAGTAAGTTTAGATAGAACTTCTTCTCTATTTGCAAAGTCAATGTCGATATCAGGCATTATAAATTTGCTTCCTTTGCAACATCTTTAACAAGTGCTATATCACTTGGTTGTCTTTTAAATCTCATTGCCCAGTGTTCGGGATTTATAACATGATAAACAAGTTGTAGTTGTTCATCGTTAAATTTACTTAGCATTTCTTTACCACTTTTACAATTTAAAATAAGCCACGGAGACATCTTTCCGTCTTTAATTTGCCACACAGCTCTATTCAAACTTACATAGTAAAAATACGTATTCCATACTGCATCGTTTTCTTCAGCCCATTCCATCATTGTTTGGACACTGCGTTCTAATGCAGTTGTAACATCTTCTTTCAAAATAAACTGAAGTACATATTTTTCATATAATTCGTCTTTACACCAGTGGTCAAGTTTCACACCAGATTTAACTACATAGTCAATATATTTTTCAGGATATAATGGACGAACATTAGAAATATAACTACCGAACCTAACAAACGCATTGTAGTACGGTGATTTGCTAAAGTCTTCATAGGTTTTTTCTTTTTTCGTTCCTGTACTGAGCGCATAAAATCTTTGAAACGCATAAAGCCCATATCTTACTCTTTTCTCATCTTTCTGTAATGCACGCCTTTTAGGTTCGCACATATGCGCCGCAAGTGTTTTTTCTTTTACATAACCATTACCGCAGTATTCACACTTATACGGCTTTTCTATCAAATCCATGTTGTTCAGCCAATTCTTGGACTTCTTTTTTTGTACATATTCTAGCAAGTAATTCTACCTCATCCTGTTTCATGTTAGGGTATATTTGTTCTAGTACTTTTACAACTTTACTATTGTCTGCTGTTTTCTTTTTAAACCCAACCCAGGGATGATATTCTATTTTTCCAGTTGCGCCGCTCATGCAAAGTAGTTGCCATTGTAATTGCTGGTGCTTACTTACTTCCATGTAGTTTTTATTGTAATATTCATTTGTTTTAAAAACTGCAAGTTCTTGCTTGTCTCTGTTGCCTTTTACACTACTAACGTATCTATTAAGCAACCAAAAGCTAACTTGCTTACGTTCATCGTCAGACAGTTCTTTCCATACGTTTTTTCCGTCCATATCTATAGCAGCAAGTATATCTTTTATTGGTAGTTTTTGCTGTGCCATTCTTCTACATCCTTAGGTGTATTAATCTCAGTACCTTTATATTGTACACTCAAACAACCTATTTGCCAACCACTTTTTAGCCATCGTAGCTGTTCTAATTTTTCAACTTGTTCTTCACGTTCTTGTGGCAGCGACATATACATATTCAGTGCATTGCGTTTATAACCATATACACCTAGATGCCATTCGCCGTACCCAGTCATACCTCTACCAAACCATAGTGCTTGATCACCTGCACGTACCATTTTTACACTGCTTGGTTCATTTTGTTTTTCTTCTGGCATTTCAGTAAAGACTGTTGTTACTGAATAATGTTTTAAGTGCCATTCTGCTTTGTCGATCATTTCTTCTGTGACATCAGGCATATCACCTTGTACGTTTATAAAATTATCATACTTGCTAAGTAAATCACCGTCAATAGCACCAGCACATCTTTCGGTTCCGTTTTCATAACGAACAGTTTGATCAATCCAACAAGTCTGCCAATCGAATAGCCCAGCGATCGCCATACTGTCTGTGAGTACGTATGTGTCTCTTCCTGTTGCTTTACATTTTTCATACACAGTCTCGATCATAGTTTTATCGCCTAGCTTAATTAAAGGCTTGCCAGGTAACCTTGTACTTTTATACCTAGCGGGTATAATTATAGCCGACGATGTCACGTACAGTCTCCTCAAAATCATCTAGTCGAAGCATATTCGGACCATCGCTTGGTGCGTTATCAGGCAATTTGTGTACTTCGAGGAAGAAATTGCTGACCCCCAGAGCAGACCCGCTACGAGCGAACCCAGGTACAAGATCACGATTGCCCCCACTGCTAGACCCTTGTCCCCCGGGTTTTTGGGCAGAGTGTGTACAATCCAACACGATAGGAACAGAAAGATTACTGAGCATCCAGTCAATACCAGCGTAATCAACAACAAGGGTGTTATATCCAAAACAAGTACCTCTTTCTGTTATCCAGACTTCCTTAGCACCATTTGTTTTAGAAAGTATTCCTTTTACATCCCATGGCGCAAGGAATTGTCCTTTTTTAATATTTACTATCTTACCAGTATTTACCGCACTTTTAATGATATCTGTTTGTCTACAAAGAAATGCAGGTATTTGTATTACGTCTACAGCATTCATCCATTTATCAACGCCTTTAAAACTTTCAATCTCAAAGACACTATGAAAATCAGTTAAAATTTTAACTTTTAGTTTTTGTTTCAAAATAACAAAATCATCTAATGTTTTACGCATTCCTAACCCACGAATACCGTCAACACTTGTGCGATTGGCTTTATCAAAACTTGCTTTAAAATAATATTCGATTCCGTATTTGTCACATACACGTTTACATTCTGTTGCAATTTCTAAACTTTGTTCTATACTTTCGTGTTGGCACGGACCGGCTATTATTCTCATTTGTTATCCTTAAGTATATAATATGTTGTTAATAGTTTTTTCATTTGGTTTTTTAATGTAGGATATTCTTTTGCGAGTTCCATCATTTCTCGCCATTCACCGTAACTAAACAAATTACCTTCTGCTTTACTTACACCTTCAGGTGACCCACCAATTATCCATCTTGGTATCTGATTGTGCGGCGGGTCTCTATAACGGGCATACACCACATCATCGACCCGTTCATAAACTAATGCCTCGCCATTTATAAGTTTAGCCGACATATGATCCTACAGTGCGTCTTACTATATCGTCATGGTTAAACTCTGCCCAGTATAGTTCAAATGCTACACCATCTTCAATACCTTCGAACTGATGTATCTTGCCTGGCTTTACTTGCATAAAGTCACCTGCCTCAAGAATAGTTTCATCTACTAAACCATCTTGGTCTCCGTCCTGCCAAACACGTACAAGCATTTTGCCTGACTCTACAAAGAAGCCATTCCATTTATAACGGTGTTCATGTTCGCTACACTTGTAGCCTCCTTTGTATTCAATACGATGAAACTCTAGTACACCGTTAGCGTGAATAAGTTCTGTTTGTCCCCAAATCTTTCCTGCTTTCATTATAACAACTTTCCATATTCTATAACTTCGCTTTGTCTACTTATTTCTTTTATAAAAAAAGCACACAAAGGATTTTCATCATTTGTTAATGGTATGCTCAGTAACTGTCCATTTTTTGTTTTAGGAAAGTACCATTTCACATCATTATAAAAATTAATTATTTTTATGCTGTTCCATTCAAATTTAGATCCAGTTAACGGATTGAAACAAAATGCATCAAATCCTCTATCATTTAAACTTGTTAATGGAAGTATTTCTAAATCAGCATCGGAGAATTGATCTCCTACAGCTATACTCCAATCTAGCGGCATAGTAATTTCATTTCCACCTATCTCTAATACCATAGCAGGGGAACTAAAAGATTCTAAAAAGATTAACGGAATAAAATAAAAGTCAGGATCTTTTGGATCTGAATTATCTAATACACTAAAACGTATATCTTCCTCAATCTCATCAGGCATTTTGTTTAAATCATATGCGCTGTTTTCTAATGTTAATATTCTCATTGCCAATCTACCTTTTCTATTGTAAAGGGATATTGAGCTTCCTTATAAAACTTTTTACGCTGTGTAAGGTGCCGCTTCGCAAACTTACAAGTACTTGTAAGGTCCCATATTTGTACGAAGTCTTTGTCCTTTGCCTTTCTTACGCCTCTACCTATTGATTGAATAACCCTTACAAATGACTTGCCTGGTTCTATAAGAACAAGATTAAAAATACGAGGAATATTAATGCCGACGGCAGCAACGCCATACGTAGCAATGACCACGTGATTTGTTCCTTCGTTAATTTCGTCATATGCGTCCTTTCTATCTTTTAATTTTACATCGCCTTTAACAAAAACTGATCCTGGAATAAGTTCTTGTAATGCTTCGCCTGCTGATATTCTATCTACTAGAATAAGTGTATTGCCTGATTCTTTTACTGTGGTTAACAGCTTGCCTATATATTCTAATCTGTTTGTATTTGTTGTTAAGTATTTTAATTCTTCTTGATAGTTTGTATGTGCCGCAGTGTCCATTAATTGTACAATATTAACATGACATTGAGATAGTACGCCTTTGTCTTGTAATTCTTTAGCACTAATTTGTCCTATTACTGGGCCTAGCGAAGCGTGTATTGCCTCAAACTCAAAACGTTCTTTAGGAACTGTACCAGTTAGTCCCCAACGTATTGGTGCATTGCGTAGGTTGCGTGTAAGCAAGTTTTTAAGGACTTCTGCTTTCGCTTGGTGTACTTCGTCAACAATAATAGTGCTAACACCGTCTAAGAACTCTGCGAGGCTTAGTACTGCACTGCCGTCTTTGAACTTCTTGTCTAGAATGTTCAAGCTCTGCCAAGTACAGATAGTGTGAGTCTTACCTAACTCTTTTCTGTCTCCGAAGTACACCCCTACGTCTAACCCACAATTGATGTAGTCTTCTTCTGTTTGTGTAACAAGTGATTTGTTAGGCACAATTACAAGACTACGTCCGTACGGCTCACTAATGTGTGACAGTGTGGCAGTTGTGATTGTCTTACCTGCTCCTGTTGCAATCTCTTGCAAGCTCTGTGGGTTTTTTAAAAAGTTGTTAATTGCTTCTACTTGATAGTCACGGAGAATTATTTCTTCGCCTTCTGCAGGATGTCCTTTGGGCCAGCATACACCTTGGTCAGCCCAGTAGCGTTCTGTAATAGGTTGTAAGTCTAATTTTATAGGATGACGTCTATCTTCAATGTCTACAATACTTACTTTGTTTTTCTCAAGTACTGAAACAATAGTGTCGAGATGATTAACATAACCTGTGCCGCCGATACCAAAAAAAGCAACTTTACCGTCCCAGCGTCCAAGTTTATACTGGGGCATATATCTTGCATAAGGCACTTCAAACTTGAGAGCATTTGATAACTTTCGCCGTACATCTACTTCAAGTCCTTCTATCTTTATGTTTACTTCATCTTCAATTATTAGTTTACAAGTTGCCATTATATCTCTTCAAATAAATTTCGATTTAACACACTGTTTAGTTCATCGATTGCAATATTCAAATCAGTACTTTTAAATATTGTTTGTCTATGACCTTGATAAGAAGCATCAAATCTTATAGTTGCGCCTGCACTCCAATCTGACTGGATAAGAGGTTTTGGAGGCTTTGCATTACTTTTAATATACACTATATCTGGATTATTGTCAAGTGAAACATTCATATTGTTATTTTTAATAAAAGTATTAAATGGAGAAATCTCGTTGTCTTTATTTTCTAGTCTAAATAGCACAGAATGTTTTTTGTAAGGACAAGATGAATAAATTCTTTCCAGTGTTTTTACATTATCATCTATAAAACACAAAACTGGTAGTCTATTCAAATTGAACAAGGCTTGCATAACATCTTGAATAGAAAACTCTTTAGGATTAATTATTACATTTATCTTTTTTCTATTAACGATTCTATTTTCTAAGCTGCTATTATCAATGTCGATATCTACAGAATATAATCCATATTTTATAGATCTATCTTTTATTAGTTTCAAATCTAAATTAGTTTCTGCGTTTAATAACTCAAGTTTGCTATCCTCAAGATTATATACACCTGTATTATCAGCATAAGGCATATATTTTTTAGGATTATCGATAATTTCTGAAACTTTGGCATAATAGTTTAACACATCATCTGATATTGTAAAATCTTTATTTTTAAATTTGTTTACAATATCATAAACAGTCATTTCAGTTAATTTAAGATAATGAATATGAGAACCTCTCGGGTGTATATGATATTTTCTATGCTTTAATAACACTTCTTCTAAAGCAAGTATAGTCTTTTTATTAAATGGGAACTTAATTGCAATCCATGTCCATGAGGTTTTAAATTCTTCATACTGTGTACGTTTTATAGGAACATCTGAAGAATCAACAATTTTAATATATTTTTCTCTGTCTATTTCCCGCAACGGCATACGAAGTTTATCATTAAACTTTACACCATAGTAATTTAATTTTTCAACAATTACGTTACGCTGCCTGTCTGTAAGAGCTTTTTGTCTAAAGACTTGCCTGCCAATACTATTTAATATAGTATGGTCGGTACTTTCTATTTTAATATCTAAACCTTCTTGAAGACCTACAAGGTGTTCAAGAGCATCTTCTATTGTGTTAAACATACAACTATAATAAACTATAAAAGCATATTTGTCAAGTATTTAAGTGGCAAACCTTGGGAAATTTCTTCAATTGTATACTCTGTATGTGCATAGTCATTTAGCCATTGAGTTCTATCTGGTCTTAAAGGATTCTCTATATCATGCAAAAAGTCTATGTCGTTAGCTACATCATATGCTAGGCTATGTGTGCTTACAAATGCAGGTACGCCTTCTATGATACTGTGTATTCCTGGATTACTACTATAACTTACAGTAGCAAATACATTATTAAACTGCATATCAAAATCGTCATAAGTTCCACTAATATATTTTGGCTCCTGTCTAAACACATTTCTGTATTGGTGTTCTATTGCTTCTAATTTACACCTTGGATGAGGTCTAAAAATTATAGGACGGTCACTGTGTTTTTGGATACTTTCAATAGTATCCATTACCCAATTAGACATAGAAGGCATTCCTTGCCATTGTAAACTTTTATCGTGCTGCCCACATATTAAAATGTATTCGCCGTTATTTTGCCAAGGCTTTAGTTCAAGGTCAAGTTTCTTTGCCCTGTCATCGGTATTTCCTTTTTCACTAAAATATGCATCACGATTTATTCCATTAAGTCCGACTTTCCACGTTTGCCCTCTCTTGATGCCCCCGACTTCCAGTACAATGGTCGGTTTGGATTGTGCCATGTTTCTTTTCCATATATCACGGTTTCTAGCCATACGGCCGTTGAACAATACGCTCCATATAACATCAATACTATTATCAGAGCTATCGTCAACGCTATGCCCAAGAGCCATAGCGCCAGCGTGAAAGGCGTCAAAAACAGGGCCAGAATTAAGTGCGCCATATTGTCTCCATAATTTAAAATTCATCTGTAAATACCTTGTATACTATTTACAAAGGAATTTAAATGCAAGATATAACTGTGGTTACAACTTTTCATAAACCCGGCTTAGAAGAATACGGTCAAAGATTTTTAGATAGTTTTGCTGAACGAGTTGATAAGAAAATTAAGTTACTTGTGTACGCAGAAGGCTGTTCACCTACTATAGATCCTATGTGTGAAAACATTAGAGTTTTTGACCAATTTGAAGCATTACCTAAACTTAATGCATTTAAAAGCACCTGGAGTGCTGTTCCTAAAGCAAATGGTATACCACCAGATGACATTAAAGCAAGAAGACCGAGAGACTGGCATAAAAAGTTCAAATGGGATGCTGTAAGATTTGCTAATAAGGTATATGCTGTATTTGATGCTTGTGAACGTAGTAGTGATTGGTGTGTATGGATGGATGCTGATAGCTATATTCATAGCGATTGGAGTTATGAAGATTTTAAAAAACTATTACCAGACGACAAATGGATTACGTATGTAGGTAGAGGCAAAGGATCACAAACTTGGCCTGAGTGTGGATTTTATGGATTGAACTTAAAGCATGGTGCTTGCCAAACATTTTTAGAAGAATTTGAACGGTTCTATGAAGATGCAGAGAATGGAATTTTTACATTAGAAGAATGGCATGATAGTTTTGTGTTTGGACATATTCTAAATAAAATGAAAACCTTACGTCCAGATATTTTAGACTACAGTGCTAATATGTATATGCGTGAAGCAAAAACAGGTGGTGGAGGACATCCACTAATTAATGGACCATTAGGCAAATTTATGGACCACATGAAAGGTGACAGGAAAGTTACTGGAAAAAGTAAAAAGTCTGATATGCTAGTACAGAGAAAAGAATCTTACTGGACATAAGTTCTCATATGTGCCCATGCTTCGCCACTCTGCAATTCTTCAAAGTTCCAATGCGACATACTAAGACGCTCTAGCCATTTTTCTCTATTAAAGGTTTTAGGGCTTTCTATTAAAGAAAAGTCAGTATTACTTACTTCGTTACATTGGCTATATGTAGGATCGGTAAGAAAGCAATGACACCCTTCTACTATAGGACCTACTGCTGCACTGCTGTTATGATTTACTACTGCATAGCAATTTTTGATAGCTTCGTACATAGGAACATTTAGATCGCTAAAAACAACATTATTAAATCCTGCAAGAGTTTCTGCTTTATAATATTCTCTAAATTTTTTATCACCAGGATGTGGACGTATCACAATGCGCCTATCAGTATATGAGCGTATTTTAGAAAGCGTTTCTTTTATCCATGTAGAAACATCATAACCTTTCATACTCCATCCTCCTGTCCTTTGAACAAGTAATATTATTTCTGAACCTTTAGATGTGTATGGCTTTATATCGATTTTTAGATTTTGTTTTAATTTTTGCCATCTTTGCGGATTAGGATTAGTATCGCAATAAATTCCAGTTCGGGGAAATATTCCGTTAAAACTATATCTTAAGTAAGTTCTTTTATTTTTTGGATCAGCAAATAAAAAACAATTTGCATCAGCAGTTACAACGTAGCGATTATTTTTAATTTGATAATCTATAACGTTTTTTCTCAACCTTAAATGTGGAGTTGTAACTTGATCATAAACCCAACCTTGAATAACAGCAACATCGCAATCAACTGGTGTATTTGAATTTGATAAATCTGCAGAATCACCGCAAGTAATTGCACCTTGTGCAAATCTATGTAGCAGCTCTGTCTTTTGATTATTACTATTTCTAGAAGGCACAGACCCTAAATAACTAACTACTTTCATTTAATACTTCCCATGCATAACCACTACGCATTTCTATTTCAGTAAATTGACAATAACTTAAATGAGCTGCAAAAGCCATTATGTCATCTTCGTATGGCATATACAAGTCGTTTAATTGATCTAATTTGGTATTACACAATACAGTTGCACTATTAGGTGCAAGTGCTATCGCAGGACATCCATAGAGTAATGCTTCAGTTGCTGCAATACTATTATATGTTACTACAACATGAGCTTCGTCCATTGCTTTCCAAATAGTGTTTGTTGTAACTCTATCCGATCTTGAAGGTTTTTGTCTAACTATAATTTGTCTTGATGAATATTTTGATATTTCTGCTATGGTATCTTTTAACCATTTGTCTAAGTCTTGACCATAAAATTTCATAACTTTTTCGCTTGGAGGACATATTAAAATTGTCTCTCCTTTTTTCTTTCTTGGTCTAAACTTGTATCTTAACTTTTCTAGTCTATCAAAAGGTCTTTCTATAATAGGACCAGGATGTTGTAACGCATTTTTTGTAACTCGATGATATTCTTTTTTTGTACCTGGTTGAATATATCCTGTATCAACAGCAAAAAAGTCTCTACCTTTTGTTCTACAATGTTTAAGAGCTTTTTGACTACTTCCTCCCAATCCTCTGATTACCATAGGAGTTTTTTCATTACTATCTATGTTTTTATCCCATTTTGTAATATGTCCTTGCGAACCATATGCAAAATTTGTTAACACTGGATCAAACTCTAAATTTTTATGCTCTAAATCAAAGTCTTCAGGATCAGGTGATAGAACGATAGTTTTTGGTTTTTTCGTCATGTTATCTACCTTCATCTTTTTAAAAAAATCAAAATTAGGATCTATTGATTTATGAAGCTCATTACTTAAATGATTTTTTAAATTTTCCGAAAATCCTATTTCTTCAAATTGTTTTTGTCTATTTTTTTCGGTTCGTAAGTTATCTCTTATAATTCTATTTTCTTTATCTTTGTATGAGATAGCAACTTGCAACCAATCATTACTATATTCGCAATCAGTATATTCATCAAACCAAGGTCCGCCTTCTGTATAATGTAATGCTTTAGGTTCGCCGTCTTCAGGTTCATTATACCATCCTACAAGCCAATTCCATTCATGCGACACTTCGCCTATTTCTGAATCGTCAAGCCAACTAAATCTATGTAGGTATGCGCCGGTAGTATCTGGGTCATTTACAAGTTCTAAGTCTACTGCTTTATTACTAGGATGTCCGCAGTTCCATAATACCATACTTGACCAGTTTTTTCTTGGATAGACTGTTTGTTGTTGTCCATCCATTTTTGTTCCTTCTTTAGGAGTGTAATCGTGATGCGCACACATAACTGCATATCTATCATCACACTGATTAATTAATTTTTTAATATCAGCTTTGAATAAAAAATCACAATCAATGAATAATGCCCAGCCATCATAATTGCATAAATGGGGAATTAAAAATCTTGTAAATGTAAACTCGGTACTAGCAAGGGCATCTATTTCTCGTGTATATAATCCCTTTGTTCGTAATTCTTTTTGTTTTATAGGTATAACTGTAACTGGTACAGTTGACTTTTTCATAATGCTATGTTTTGCTACTTCATATGCTATATTTTCTCTACTGTCATAACCTACAAAGACCTTGAACGGTTTATTTCCTTTCAATATCTTCCTCCACACAATTTGTTCCGTACTGTATTTCTATTAATTTCAAAGGTTGTTGGCTTTCATTGCAAAGTTGATGCCATTGTCCTTGATGTATATGCAACGACTCATGTTCTTTATATCTGCCGTATAATTCTATATCTGTTGATGCATTTAATGTATAAACAGTTGCTTCTCCCTCATCAACAAACCAGTGTTCTGCCCTATGTTTGTGCCTTTGCATAGACAACCTCTGTCCTGGTTCGACTGTTAATTCTTTTACCTTAACTTCTTTTCTCGGTTCATGTAACACTCTATAATACCCCCAATTTCTTATAGTCTTAGGTGCTTTCCATTCGTCTAGCAACCAACTTGAAGAATTTTTTTTGTCAGTACCTCCTACACCAAATGCAAATTGAACATTTGGCATATCCCCGTATGTTTTATATTCTGGAGTTGTGAAGTCTGTGCGATCTCCGCCATTGGCGAAAATTATTTTTTTTCTGCCGTTAGTGGCCATCGTTTTATAAATGGCTCCACACGCAGTACCATCTTTGTCATCGAAGCTGAGGACTCTATCTACAACATCTAATTGTTCTATTACACTTACTCTATCCTTAAAAGGCATAAAAGGTCTGCCCTTTTTATTAGTAAGCCATTCGTCAGAGTTAACCCCAACGTGGAGTTCATCTCCTAACTTTTTTGCTTCTTTAAAATATTCAATATGACCGTGATGAAGTGGATCAAATCCACCTGTGACAAGAACTATGGTTTTCATGTACGTATTTAACTGTTACCAGCCAAATATGTAATCTTTTCTGATGTTGGTGATTTCTACTGCGCCTAAACTTTTTAAGTATGTTCCTGCACAGTATTCTGATTCAGGATGCTGTTCTACAACTACAATAGGTTTATATTTTTTGATTGTTTCTACCCCGCCTTTAATGACTTCTAATTCGTGACCTTCACAATCTATTTTAATAAGTCCAAAAGTTGGTAGATTCAAATCGTCCATTCTACGTATATCTATATTGCCTGTGCCAATTTCGCTTACATAACTGCTTCCGGTATTTTCGCTATCGTATATCATTTCTACTTTATCGTTTACACTGCCTAAAGCAAATTTATGAACTTCTACAGGTAGGCCTTCTACGTTTAATTCTAAACATTTATAAACTTGGGGCAGTGGTTCGAAAGATTTAACGTGTGCAAATTTACTTGCTAATGGTCTTGCCCATAATCCAACATTTGCACCTACATCTATTGCTAAAGAAAAATCTTTAACATATCTGTATGCTTCATCTCTAACATCATCTTGATACTCTGGAGGGCCGCCTTTTGATATTCTTTTCGCAATAAGTCTTTCGAAATGATTATCGCTATCTGGCATATAATAATTATAAACTTTTTTCATTTTCGAGGACAACAATATATTTTATCACATGGACAGGTGGACCTTTTTTTACTTTTGCAACAAAGTCTTTTATATCTTCCTCTACTATTTTCCAGCCTTCTAATTTTTCAATTTTGTTTTTCCACCATTCTGGGTTTTCAATAATTAGATGTGCATTACGTCCATCACTTAATGCTTTTTTTGCTGGATGACAGGCAATTAAATGATACTGATATTTCGATGCTCTATTACAAAGATCTTGTAAAGTTTCATCTATAAGATCAGGTTCGACGTGTTCTAATACATCGCTACTATAAATGAAATCAACCTTTTCTGGTAGTTCAATAGGAAATGTAACCGGATCGTAAGTATACAATTCAATGTCAGGAAAACGTTCTTTTATACCTGCACTTGTTTTTCCTTGTCCTGCTCCGAAATCTAACATACTGGAAATGTTGCCGCTTGATAGCAATTTTTTAACAGATAGAGGAACGGTTTTACCTTTTCCGAAAGTTTTTCTATCGTGCAGTATTTCTAATTCTTTTTTATATTCTTCACTTAATGCCATTACAATGTTGCATCCTCCATACCTGCTACTCTTAGCTTTACAACATTAGTTATCTGCCATTGCTTCTGATCAAGTGCCTTTAGGACTCCTAACCACTTATTACGTAATAAAGCAAATTCGTTAATAATTTTTTCATAGTCAACAACGTCTGCCTCACCGTCAACGTATTTTTCAACGTCACGGCTAGACAGAGCTCGTTGATAGTTTTCGAGATATTTTTTGAAGAAAGAGCTACGCAACCTACGTAGCTCAATATTTAAGTAATTTAGGATTGCTTCAATCTCTTGAAGCTGATTAAATCGATGTTCAACAATGCCAGGCATTGCTGCCGCCGCACGTTCAACATTACCAGTAAGTTTACATTCAATCCTTGCATCATTTAGCTCAGATTCAAAGTATGCAATCGCATTAGGTATTTCTCCTATATTGCGTGAAACCTTACTGTACCAACCCATTTAGTCATCCCATTCATCAATTTCATCGTCAAACATTTCGACAGTTTCGATATCTAGATAATAGTTTATAGCATTATCTAAGTAAGCATCAGTGCCTAAACATTCTTGAAATGTTTCATCAGCGACACCATAATCTGCTAATAGATCAACATACTTTTCTGCTGCCAAATCTATATGTTTTTTATCTAAAAACTCTTTCATAGTCATCCAGACATCGGATATTTGCGATTCGTCCATAGTTTACTCCTCGACTAGGTCTTCTTCGATATTAACCTCAATATCGTCAGCGGTATTTACCACAGCTGACTCTTTTTCGAGATAATCTGACATAACCTTATCGAGCAATTCACCTTTCCAGTTTTTACGATATTCAAGAAGTTCTTCACCGTCTAGTGTAGTGTACTTTAACCTATTACCAGACTTTTCAATTACACCTTTTGATTCAAAAAGCTCAAGTAGTCCACTGTAAGGATTCATACCTGTTTCGTATGGAATCTTTACTTGTACACCTTCAAACGGTTTAGCGTATCTAGTCTTCATAACCTTACAGCCAGCACGAATACCCATAACTTGACTGATCTTGTTGCCATCTTCATCTTCTTTTAGTTTTAGTTTTTTCATTGCTACAACAATTGAAGATGCATAGATAAAGCCTTGACCACCTGAAATCTTATCATCTGGATCGAACATATCTTGGGATGCATATGTGTGGTTAGTACATACAAGTCCTACGTTGTGTGAGCCGATCATATTAACAGTGTTACGAACAAGTGCAGTCAATGCTTTAGGCTTACGACCCATATCACCTTTCATATCACCTTTGTTAAACTGATCAACATCGGTGGGTGTTAATAACATACCCAAACTGTCAATTACAAATAACACCTTAGGGCGTTCTTCTTCAGGCATTGCTTTGTAGTCTGTCATAAACACACTAATAGTTTTAGCAACGTCATCGATCATTGACATATTAAGTTTAAGTAGTTTATCTTCTGACGTGTCAACGTCGAGTGCGTGTAGCCAACTTTCGTCAAGTGCATTTTCCGAGTCAATAAGGACTACAAAAATACCTTGCTGTTGTGCATACTTTACAATATTACCTGCACAAATATAAGATTTGCCTGCACCTGATTCGCCTGCAAACACAGTTACCTTGCCCATTGGAACACCTTTGTTCCAATCACCTGAAATAAGATAATTCAATGCATAGTTACCTGTGCTAATCCAATCAGTTGGATCATTAAATCCTGCACTCATGCCTGTAATAGATTTAGTCAATTGTGTCCGAAACTTGCTCGGATCAAATGCCTTTACTGCCATTAATTTCTCCTATAAAGCCTAAGTAGGGGATTGCTCCCCTACTGTTGTATATATTACTGTCCTTGTCTTGCACGGATCATTGCGAGAATGTCCTGTGCATTGCCGTCACCTGCTGGAGCTTCTTCAGCTGCTGGTGCTGCTGCTGGAGCAACATCTTGCCAACCTGTATCAGTTGTAGTTTCAGCTACTGGTGCTGGTGCTGGTGCTGGAGCACTTTGGCTTACAGCAGTTGCTTGTGGACTTGCTGTTACGTTAGGATCGCCTGTACGTGCTGCCATACCTGCCGGACGGAAATATTGACCCCAACGATCTGCATCATATGCTTCACCGTCAACTGACGCTTCAAACATTTCTTGCATTACTTTGACTTCAACTTCCCCTGGCTTCTTAGGAAGAAACTCTGACAAATTAAACAAGCCATGTGTTTCAATAGCTTTCATTTCAGCATCGCCTAATGGACGCTCTCTACGTGCCCAATTAGAAGTGCTATAATCAGCATATCCGCCTTTTGAAGTTTTATTAAGACGGAAGTCTACACCAGCAGTATAATCTGTTGGTAGCTCTTCCATATCAGGATCCATAAGTGCCTGCTTAATAATTTGAAAAATTTGCGGACCAATAATGAAGCGTCTGATCGGATTCTCAGGTGCTTCGTCATCCGCTAGTGGATTGTCCGTTACAAAACCTTGGAAGATATAAGAACGCTTTTTCCAATACTTACGACCCATATCTTCAAGACTTGGATCTTTAAACCAGCCACGTACTTCGTTAAGAATATTACAAGTATCTCCATACATTTCCATACATGGAACTTGTACTTGTACGGGCTTACTACTAGTTTCGCCTTTTACACCAGCAAATGGAAGTTTAATCATTAAACGCTCAACCCAAAAGAAGTCTGCGTTAGGATTTCCATCAGGAAGGAATCGGAGTGTTGCACTCTCGCCTTCTTTGATATTCCAAAATGGGTAAATTGGGCTAGGACCACTTGGTCCAGTATTGCCAGATGAGCGATTCTCTTGCTCTTTTAGTTTTGCACGAATTTCTGCTAATGTTGCCATAGTTATGCCTCCTTATAAATGCCTATGTTGTGTGCCTTTTTTTCAAGCACAGTCTTATATTACTATAGAACTGTGCTTATGTCAAGTGTTTTTTTTAATTTTTTTTACATTCCTGCAAGTGCAAGAATATCGTTTTGTTCTTGATTCATACGTTCGTGTGTAACAAATGTTTCATGAACTTTTTCTATGAATGCCATTGCTGGCTTTACATAATTGTCTCCATAGTCTTTTTCGACCATAGTAAGTATGGCTGTTTCTCCTTTTGGGAAACTACCTGTTTCTCTATCATAGTATGATAGAATAAATTCGCCTAATGGTGTCTTTTGATCTTTTTCAATAGTAATATCATCTTCATCATCGTCTGGATGATCAATCTTGTCACCTTTTTTAGCACCGTTCATTTTAGCTTGTCTAACTGCGTGTGCGTATGCATTACCTTCTTCAATACCCATATTAGCAAGTAGCTCAGGCACTAGTTCTGCAGGATCAGTTTCACCATCGTTAAATGTTTTGCCTTTTTCAGTTGCTAGTTGTTCTAGCTCACCGTATAAAAACTTACCTTCTGGACCATCTTTGTCAATTAAATCCATAACCATTTGTTCTGGATCGTCAGCATTTGCAATCATATCTATAATTGCTTTTACATTTGACTCACTAAACTGACCCATTAGCTCTTCTATTGTATCTTCTAGTTCTTCGTCTACTGACTTTGCTTTTTTCTTTTTACGCTCTTTTGCTTCTGCATCTGCTTTAGCATTTCCTGCTTTTTTCATTGCTGCTATACCTGGGCTATCTGCTTCCATAATATCTGGAACACCATTGCCGTTCTCGTCTCTCCACCATGAACCTGTTTCATCGTGTGAATCGTGTTCGCAGTTACAATCTGGCTTACAGTTATGCATTTGGCAACCGCAATCTTTGCAGTGATATTTTTCGTATCCTGCCATATGTGCCTCACCTAGTAAATCATCTGGACCTAGTTCAACTGCCTTAGTGCCTTCTTTAACTAGATTGTAAATGTATGGGAAGATGTCTTGTAGTTCTTCATTAAATTGTTTGATAGTTAATTCGTCAATCCAATTTTCAGCAACGTCACTTGGTACATCTTCTAGTACTGGGGGATTAAACGATTCAAATGTTTCCTTGTAATATGCTGGCTTTTGTAAACTTTCAATTGTCTTTTTAACTGTAGCAATACGCTCTTTTACCACATCCATGTATCCTGCAAGACTTTCTGCCATTACTGCTGAACGTCCCATGTAAGTTTTAAACTTACGTAATTTTGATAACTCTTCACTAAGTCCTACAATATGCTTACCAAAATCATCATAAGCATTGCCGCCTTCTGCTACGTGACGAGCCATTGCTCTAGCACCACTTAGATGTTTAAATGGATACTTAAATCTTTCACCTTCTGGAGACTCTATATAAATCTTTCCGATTTTTTGAGTGCGTCCTGTGGCACTTTCTTGATTTATACTTTCGGTATGCTTTAGAATAATACGTGCATTATCTACATTTTGATAACTTACCTTACTTGTACCGTATAATTTTGATTCGTTCATGGTGTCCTCTCCGGCAGCGTTTTTTGCTAGAAAATTATAATCTCTTTTTGTTAAATTACTCTTTGTAATATCCCTAGTATCAAAATTTAAAAGTCTCTTTTTTGCAAACTGTCTTAGTTCTCTTAAAAAGTTATACCAGTCTTTTAATTCTGATTCACTTTCTCCTGCTAAAATATCTGCACCGTGCATTACAACAAGTCCATTGTCTTCTGATAAACTAAGGCTTACTTTGCCTTTGTTTTTATAATCAAATTCAATAAATCTTGCTTCAGATGGATTATTGGTTATCATGCCTTCTTCAGTGCCTATAGTAACACTTGGAAATCTTCCTCTAATCTTGGCAAAAAGCTCTTCACTTATTTTATCTAGGTTCTGCATATTGTATTTATCAATAACTACTAATAAAGATAGGCATTGGCGGTTCGTAATCTTCATCCATCTCGGCTGCATTAAAAGTATTATACACTCTAGGATCCCAATCTTTCATAACACTCATCATACGTATGCAAAGTAGCGCAGCACTGACTAAGTCGTCAGTCATTCCTACCTTGGCTTGGTAACTAGAACCTGTTGCCACATAGCCTTTAAGTTCTGATACAAAAGGTTTGGAATGTATTAACATTTTATCATTCTCTATCATTGTTTTTAATCTTGAACAGGCTGTAATCTTTGTGCTATGTGTAGTATTAAATCCTTTACGAAACTTTCTTACGTGTCCTTTACGCATGGGTTCACTTATAAACAATCCGGGAATATTCTCTTCCCCAAAATCGTTTATAACGATTAGTGCTGCTTCTCCTATGCCGTTGTTTTCTACACTCCAATATATACCTGCAGGATTTTGTGTTTCATTTTCTATATATTTGCATATATCAGCAAGCACTCTAACTTGGCCTGGTATAGCTGTTGTATTATGTTGCCATTCTGCAACTTGTTCGTATGTAGGAAGCTCAAAAACTTGTATTGCTGAATAATCGCCACCAGTTCCCATACTAGGATCTAAACCAACAACGTATGAATATTCACTTGATAATTTTTTATACCAGCGTGTTTGTCCCATATTAAGTAATGGACTTTGTCCCTCAAGGACAGCAAGTTTTATAGAATTTATAAGTGTTTCATCAAATACTAGAAACTCACAGCCATATTCACGTCTAAATTTTTCTTCGCCAATACGGCCTATTTCTGCTGTTTTCCATTCTTCATCTCTGTCAGGATGCTCGTCCCAAGTTGCAACAAAACTATGGAAGCCGTTTCTTCCTACCTCATTTTCATTTCCATGATCATCAAATTTATCTTCTGCTTGTTTCCAAATTGTAGCAAATGTATCTTCATCTGAGTTTGGTGTGCTTGTAATAATAGCACGACCACCTGTTGCTAGTGTAGGAGATATTGAAGTCCAAAACTCTTCTGCAATGTTAGGCATAACAAATGCAAACTCGTCACAGTATAGTAGCGAGATAGACATACCACGTCCTGTGTTGCCTGTTGTTGTTTGTGAAACAATCCTACTACCGTTCTCAAACTCTATGCTGCCTTTATTGTAACTTGTAACACCTGCTCTAATATGATCAGGACAAGTTTCGTACACATAGCGTATACGTGCCATAATCTCTTGAGCACCTGTGTACTTATGAGCAGCAATAAGAATAGTTTGATCTGGGTTAAACATTGCGTACCAAGCAAGATAGATTGCCGCACAAGTTGTTTTACCAGTTTGTCTAGGCATCATATTGATGTTAAATCTATATGAATGATAACTGTGCATTAGTCGCAGTTGATACTCGTAAGGATCAAACAACAACTTACCTTGCACAGGATGTTGAATATATGCAAAATTTCTAGCAAAGTGCAAGTAGCCTTCGTCAGGATCCATACATTTCATAAGATCTTCAATTTGATCTTCTGTATATGTTTCTTTTGTATTTGCTTTTTTTGTTAAAACGCCGTCTAAACTTTTACTCATATAGTATTTAACCTATTATATCATCGTAATAACCTGTATCGAATCTCAAGTCAAATAATTTACGTCTACTTTGTTGAATTAATATAGGCACAGGACTGCCGTAATCTCCGTACTTAGGCTCGCTCCAAAGCCATTCATACTCGTAACTTGTATTAAGTTTTTTTGCTAGTTTTTTTATGCGTCTACGATTTGTATTAGCTACAATATAAACAATGGCCTGGTAATTTTCTAAGTGTTGCCACTCACCAGACCATTGCTCTATTTTTATTTCGCCCTTTTTCCAGGCTGCTAAACTCCAAGGACAAACAACTTTAATTTTTTTAAAGTATGCTTCCCAATCAACCTTTTCCTCTGCCACGGCCTTTACCTTTACCACGGCCCTCGGTTGTTTTAATTTCTTCAGTTTTCTTTTTAGCTTTGCCTCTGCCACGTCCCTCTGCAAATGTATCTTCGCCTACCTTGACACAGTTGTCTACAGTTTTACCGCCTTTTTGTTTAGTGCCCATACGCTTGTAGCCTTTCCAGCATACTTTGCTATCAACACCTTTTTGCTTTTCTTCGTCTAGTGTGCGCCAGCTTGGGTTACCACAATCTTCGCATACTCCGTCCTGTTTTTTCTTTTCAGTTAATGCATTCCAAAGTCTTTCTTTAATAGATTCAACTGCTGGGTCTTTTACACGGATTGCTTTACGGTCTTTTTCTCTATTAAGTCCACCTGACAAATCTTTTGTCATTAACTGCGTATCGCCATATTCTTCATCAGGCTCATTGGCGTATTCTTCTTCAGTTGTTTCGTCCTTTGGCCCCATAATAGCTTTAAGTTTTGCCATTTCGCCATCGCCTGTATCCATTGGTGGTTGCGGATGCTCATGTTGTCCGCCCATTAGTTTTATTAAGTCTGAAATTGCATCAGTACCTTGTGCGTTTAGGTTAACATTCATTGTAACCTTTTCAGGCTCAGGCATTGACGGTTGTGCCATTGGAGGCATAGGACCTTCATCTAATGCTTTTAGTATTTTTTTCATATCCATAATTAGCTCCCTACTACACTTTTAGTGTTTTCGCTATCGTTAATGTCTTTAGATTCGCCTGGAGTAACGCCTTCTAAAGGATTATTATCTCTTTCTTTTCTTGCAGTTTCTAGCTCTTTAAGAAGATCCATTACTCTGTTTCCTGCAACATCTTCTTGTGCATTCATACCGCCCATATCTTCTTTACCTAAAACTGCTTCGTATGGTTCGTCACTTTTAGGTTCTTGATAAATTTCCTGCATTGCATTAGGATCTCTTACAATGATGTGTCCTTGGTCAACACCACAGCACTTTCCGATATATTCTTGCATAACTTGTGGTGTAGTAGGATAATTTACTTCTACGTCCCAGTATGTAACTTCCATGTTTTCTAACTGAGGAAAATCTAATGGTCTTTCTTGGATTGGTGTTTTCTTACCAGCTGAAATATTAGCTAGTTGATATTTGCCTAACGCATTTTCCATCTTATCAGCAAAACCTTCTGCAAGGCTACCTGCAACTCCAATTTTAAATGCATATGTCTTTTTCGACTCAGTTAAATATTCTGTAAATGACTTCATTTTAACATCCTAAACTTTATATTGTATTTATCCTAGTTAAATATTTTTCTTCTAAGATCTGTGCAAACCTTGCTTGCATTTTTGGCGTTGTATGATAGCCAGGATCTTCTTCTATCCAGGATCTGTTTAATTCAGAAAGATAAGATAAACTATCTTTTTTCTCGACAAGTATACTATCAAAGTTATAAAACATATTTTTTACATTGTAATCTTCGTAATCCCATTCGGCGTTGTGCTGACCCATGAAATAGCCCGGTTGGAAAATTACAGGTATTTTCTTATATGCAAGAAAATTCAAAGCATCTCTAATAATCCATTCATCTTGCTGACTTGCCCATTTTTCATCGCCGAAATATTTTAACCATGTTTTCATAATTTTTGATTTATCTTTAGAAAGTTTGGAAACAGAAGAAATAGCATGGATAGAATATCCTGTATGTCCTTCATTTTTGTCCATATCGGCAATATTACCTAAACTTTTAGTAAGTAACGATTGATCATACGGACCTCTAAAAATTTCAATTCGAGGGCCGTTTGTTGGAGTATATATTACAACATCTGGATTCCACGCAGCTACTTCTTGTATTTGTAAACGTATGTGAGAATTGCTTACACCAGTTTTAGCCAAATTTAAAACAGTGTGTCCTTTTCTTTCTAATATTGAGCTAAAATGTGTTCCGACAAACTGTGGTCTAAGTTGTCGATGATAATCATCTGGTTTAGCACTTAAACTACACCCACAAACGGCTATTCTCATTTATCTAAGCCTTTAAGCCTCTCTAATAAACTATTGCGGTCTGTAACTACGTATCCGTCTCCGTTAACAATATCTCCAGTATCAACAGTGTCTCTATCCATCTTTTCTTTTTTCAATTGGAGTTCTATCATTTTAAGTTTTTTATCTAGCTTTGCAGTTTTTGCATCTAACCCTGTTTTTAACATACTACCTGCAACTTCAAAGACCCTGCCACTATAACGACTTTCCACATTCATACCAAGATCCATAAGGTCTTCGTAGCTTTGCAAAGCTCTCTGTGCAATATCTTCTAGCTCTGAATCTGCTTTGTCGCCTAAACCTTTTACACTAGGTAATGCTGATGCAATTTTATCTAATTCAGCAATGTCACGCACAGCATCTTCTTGTTCAACTATTGCTTGCTGTGCTTTTTCTTGTTGTTTTGATTGGTCTATCAAATCTTTTGAATCTTGCAAATCTAATAGTTCTTCTAGTTTCTTAGTCATGGTTGTTTTCCATTATATATGTATATAACTATTTATCTTCTAGCACCGTTATGAAATATGTCATCTTCAGTAACTACTCTAAAGTGTATACCATTTTGCTTGCAGTAAGCTCTAGCAGCTTCCCATTTTGCTTGATTTAGAATCCAATGTGCTTGATTCTTTTGCGATCTACCTACTCTTTCTTTTATTGCTTGATTAGCAGGTTTGACTTCTATCAACTCAACTCTTTGTTTACCTTTTTTATCATTATATGCAATAAAAAAATCAGGAACATAAATTGTATGCTTACCTGATAATGGGTTTCTATAAGGTATTTTGATTGCTTCACTTGCCCATTTATTAATACTAGGGTGTTCGTCGCAAAATTTCATGAAAGCAAATTCCCAACTGCTTCTGTAAGTTGGTGTTTTTCCGCCTACATATTTTTCTGGATTTTTTAGAGCAAACTTGCCCTGTGCAAAACGTGGCATTATACTACAATATTTCTTGACTCTGTTGTGTTAACTTTTGTATCTGTTTTAACACCAAGCGTTTGTGTTTTATTACTGTTAGCATTAATAACTTCTAATACGACTTTATTTAATTTAAGCTGTTCTAAATTGCCAAGGCTTTCTAGTAATTGGAATATTTTAACACCGTCAAGTTTTGCTTGCTTTAATAGTATAGCACTAATATTAGCTGCACTTTCGTTACTAAATCCACGCTTTTCAAAAAATGCGATTACTGCATCAACTTGGTTACTTGGAAACGATAGTTCTTTTACAAAATAATTATCAAAAAATTTCTGTTCATTTGCCATTTAATCTTCCTTTTATCTACTTAGTGCATTACTTGCTAATCTTATAGATTTTGGATTATTATTTCTAATATTTGTAAAAAATTCTTCTATATAATAATCTTGGGTACTCTGCGGCAATGATCTAAAATTATTGCCGTTAGTTGTCAACATAAAATGTTGCTCTACTATATTATATTTTAATGTGTTGTTTGTTTGCAAAGTGTTTAAAATGTAGTTAGGATCAAGTTTTCTTTCCTCTGATCCTTTTTGAACTGCATTAGTTAAGTTTTTTTCATTTTTTGGATTTGCAAAAAACACCCCGTTTATTCCTACTTGGTTCTTTGAGTCTTCTTCGCTAAATGTAAGTTCTAAACCATTTGGACGTAAACCTTCTAGGGATTTATCTTTTGTATTTTGATATGCATCTATTGTTGCTTGATTTATTTGTGCATAATTAGGTTCATGTTTTGTATAAAATGTGTTATCAAATACTTCATCTAAATTATTAACAGTAGATCCTGATTGGTTAGGACTTTCGCTATTTAATCCTACAAAACTTTTTTCTTGATCATAATGCTCAGGCGATGCAAATCCTTTTGGTGATTCTAATTCCTCAATTTTGCCTGTGTCATATATAACACTTTCGTATTGTATTTGCATACTATTTTCTAATATTTCAGCACTGCCATATGCGTCTAAATTATCATGTTGCCAGGAAGTAATTTTTGGTAATATTAATTTAGCAGTATGAAACGTATGCCTACTAAGAGCAGTTATTTCTATATTATAGAAGAAAGGTAAATCACTTCCGTTATCAAGACCATAACGCTGACTTTCTCCCATTGGCTGGTATGTGCTATTAACTAGGTAAGGTGCTTGCGTGTCTGCATAATAATAATCGTAATATGCTTGCCAAAGTCTTGAACTTACGCCTTCATTATCATCATGAAATCTCACTAGAACAGGAGAATAATCTAATCTTGTTTGTACAACTTTTTTTCTATTGTATTGTTGTAGCGTTGTTGTTTCTATATCAAATTTTGGCAAATCAACATATTTTACAAGAAGTCCGATCTCGTTGCCGTGTTTCTCAACAAAACCTCCAGCGACTTGACTGTTTATTTGAAATGCAACATGATAGAGGAATTTGTTTTTTGGTGCTAATCTATAAAAGTTTTGCACAAAGGTATGCGAGGCGTGCCAATAGTCTGCCTGTGAAACATTACCTTTTTGGTTAGTATTGCCGTATTTTACTGTCTTTGCCATACTAATATTTATCTGTTTTTTTAACTACGTATAAAATAAAAAAGGGACCTTATGGCCCCTTCTCTATATTAGTCAATTACGGTGCTATTAACCTGTTGATAAAGAGCCGCCACCAGTTGGAACAGATTCAGCACTAATGCCTCCACCAACTGTTTGCACTGCATTATCATAACGGATTGCAAGTGTAACCTGCACTGGGTCGTTTGTTGCATATGCTAATGTATTATAGTTAGCATTTTGTATGAAACAACCGTATAGCTCAAATGTATCTAAAACGCCTACATCTGTGTTTCCGTTGCCCCCGTCTAATATTTCTATTTTTGTTGTAAACTTGTAATCAATACCTGATGGTGCGCTTGCTTGCTCAAAGAAATCGTATTGTTTCTGAAGCTGTTCACCAACAAGTTTTTGAACGTTATTGTTTACATCTTCACGTAAGTTAAGTGTAACTGCTTCCCAGGCAGGTTTTCCTGCTAGGTAAACACGTGAATTGTAAACAGGTAGTTCAATTTCTTCAAAGTTGATTACTGGACGAGTTACATCTACTACTTGCTTTGTTAATTCAGTAGTTGCAGTGCCTAGTCCGAAGTTTGTCATTGTGACTCTAAAACGATACTGAAGTTTTGGCATTAACAAACCTTGTGTCTGATTGCCTCCTCCACCGTCTAGTGGCACAGTAATTTTTGATAGTGTTGAAATTGCCATATTCTACTCCTGTACGCAAGTATTTATCAATTAATGAGCCCTATATTTCAAGGGCTCATTATGTTATTTAAAGACCTGCAATCTCTCCTGTATTTTTCAAGCGTAGCGGAATGTAAATAAATTCAACTGCCTTGATTGGTTCAATTGCTATATCTAAGTATAGTTCGTTTCTGTCTATTCTTGCAGGTGTGTTGTTTGTTTCATCACACACAACTAAGAAGTCGTTTAACGCTCTAAGTCCAACTAGTTCAAGTAGTAAACTTTCTGCTGCTGTCTTAATGTCGTCGCGTGTTACCTTATCATTTGGTTCAAAAATGTAAGGCTTAGCAAGTTTATTAAGCTGGCTGCGTAAGTATACAACGAGTCTTGATACGTTGATTCTGTCTAGTGCGCTTGCATTTCTTGCACGAGTCTTTTGACCGAAGTTAACAAGTCCTGCACCAGTAATAAATGTAATTGGGTTTACATTATTGCTGTACAGTGTATCACGCTGTCCTTCGTTAAGTGCAACTGCAACAAATTCACCTTCGCTATTTACATAGCCTGTTGATGTTGCATTTGAAATACCACCACGTCTTGTACCTGCTGGTGCAAACCATGGGAACGATACTTGATCACTTAGTGCCATTGTTCTTAGCATCATATGCGAAGCTGGAACAACAATGTTGTTTCCAAAGTTATCGCTGCTAAATCCGCTTGGATAAAACACACCTAAGTATTCATCACTACTTACAAGTCCACGATCATTATCTTCAACTGCTGTGTTAACATTGGTTGCCCAGTTATTCAGTGAAGTTGCATCTGGAGTAAGTCTCATTGGCGAATCACCTATGATAAATGCACTTAGTCCTCTATCATAGTTTAGTGTAATCATTTCACCAATTAGTTCTGGATAACCAGGTGTTGCCATGATGTTAAACAATCTTGCTTCGTCATCACGTATTTCGTCGTTGTTGTTAACAACTGCTTGTAGTCGTTGTACAACAACTTTACGCTGTGCCATACGTCCAAAGCTACCTGCACCTGTTGCTTGGTTAGCTGACTCAGTGACCCAACGATGTGGATAGTAAGAAGCCATGCTTGGATCGCCTGCTTGTCTTTTGTTTTCAGCTGTTGTATCAATATAGTTACGAACAAACTTCTTAACATTAAATCCACTTCTACGTGTGTTCCATAGCAGCATTCCTTTTGGATAAAGTGCTGGATCTGGAGCATCTGGATCAAGGTAATCGCTAACTGCTAAGTCTGCAATAGTTGCCTCGTCACTGTTAGCACCAGCATCGCTCCAACGTGCATCGGCGTAAAGTACACCATTTTCTGTTGTTTGATCTGTGCTATCAAGTAGTACCCAACCTGTTGGAGTTGGCATTGTTGAGTCATATCTATAAACTCTTGGGAAGTTTTCTAAATCTCCTGTATCAATCCAAATATCTCCATCAACAAGTGCGCTTGTTCCATCGCTTTGCTTTGTTGGTGTGCTTGCACTTACGATTGGGTCATCAACTCCTGTAAGTCCTGAACCTGTATGCTTACGTCCTACCCATGTAGAACCATTGTGTACAAGCATATCAACTTCATCAACAATTGAGTTGTACCATAATGTTCCGTCTGCTGTTAATGCAGTTGGAGCATCATCGCTTGCTGTATAAGTCATTACTTTCCAGTTAGAAGCAATAAAGTATACTGTTGAATCTTCAGCCATGTAATCGTATAAGTTTGTTGTTGTTCCTGGAACAAAACCAGCTGCTGCTAATGCACCATCGTGGTCAACAAATCTAATTTCACCGCCTGTTGCGTGACTTATTACAACTCTGTTTAGTGCATCAACACTTGCAGTAACATGATTTAAACCAGCAGCGTTAATAGCATTTGCCATATCTTCTGCATCGTTTGCTGTTCCGTTGTAAGCAACAGTTATCGTAGTAGCTGCACTCATTGCACGGTTACCTTTAACGCTTTCTATAATATCAAATCTAGCTGTAGCGTTTGGAATAGTACTAGTTGTAATTTTGTCTGATGTTACAACAGTAGCACCTGCAACTTGACGTCTAAAGATTTTAAAGTTTGCTTCTTTTTGACTTACTTCACCTGTGTTAGTTTGAATGTAAACTGTACCTACTGTTAAGTTTGCACCGCCACCTGATTTATCAAGGTTAAAAATAGCATCTGCATTATCTTCGTACAGTGGAGCATTTACATCTGCCCAAAGTTTTGTAGTTGCATTGTACTGCTTTACTGCCCACTTAGAACCACTATTTGGTTCAGTTGTTTTAATCCAAATAGAACCTGTTGGACGTGGAGTAGTGTCGTTTGTTTTCCATTCTGGAACACTTGTATGAGCTGCAATAGCAACTGCTGGTGCTGCGTAAGTTCCTGCTGTAATTCCTAGGTCTGTTTCTAGTCCTGGGGTGCCGCCGCCGTTGCCAATTACAATACTAACCCCGTTTGAAAATAGTGATAGTACTCCGCCAACTGATTGTGCTGTTACTCCAGTTACTAGTACACCAATGTCGTTTGCTAATGAAGCTGCATCTGTGCCTGAAGCTGTAATTGTAACACCGTTGATTGTCATTGTTTTACCAGCTGTATGTGTTGAGCTTGTTGCAGTTACAGTTGCATGGCTATTTTGCCAGTCATCTGTTCCTACTTCAACCCATGTACCAGCTGAATTTTTATACCATAGTTTGTTTAGTGTGCTTACAGCAACTACTGCGTAGTCGCCAACTGCGCCAACTGAACCTTTTGGTGCGCCCGGTGCTGTTGATGTTCCTGTAACTTTAGAAACTTCTGTAATTACTATAGGTGTTTTTACTGAAAAAGTTTGTCCGCCAGTTGTTGTTCTAGCTGCTCCATTCCATTCAAATACACCAAATTTTGTATTTTTTGTATCAAACCAATATGTTCCATCTGCAGGAGCAGCGCCTGGAGCATTTGCTGATGCTTTTAATTGATTTAAATCAATGTCTGCACGTACAACGTATGCTCTATTTGCAACGCCTAAGAATGAATATGCAGCTTGCAAACCGTATTCATTAAGCTCTCCTCCGTGGATTGGATTGTTGCCTGAATCTGTATAAAATGTCGGGTCTCCAAAGGTATCTGCAAGATCACGCTGGCTAGTAATTAGGTATGGTTTGCCAGCATTAGCTTTAGTTGTACCTTGGGCAATACCACTGCCTGAAGCATTGGTTTTATCTTGTGACGATGTCACAAAGATCATTGGTACGGTGCCTGGTTCTGCTGGTGTATAGAACGATTCGTCTATTACCTTAACCTCTACACCTGGTGATGTTAATGCCATTGCGTTTTCTCCTTGAAAGTAAACTGTTTATGCTACTGTATTTAGCATTATGAAACGAAAACACTGTTGTTTACCCCATTAAAAAGGGGCACAAAAGGTGTAAATATAGTATGAGACCTTTATGTATATGCGGAATGCGCCCTGCTGCTGTTAATTATAAAAAGGGCAAGAAAACCTACTATAGAAAAAAGTGTGAAATTTGTAATAAACACGGCGGATTTGGACACGGCATACCAAAATGGAAAATGAAAGGTTATGAGAAAAAAGATACTTGTGAAAAGTGTGGTTTTAAATCTAAGCATCAAGAACAATTTAATGTTTTCCATATAGATGGAAATTTAGATAATTGTAGATATAATAATCTAAAAACAATATGTGCCAACTGTCAAAGAATTTTACAAAAAGAAGGCAGTAAGTGGAAACAAGGAGATCTTATAGCAGATTTTTAGGTTGACTTTTTGTTTGTCATATAGTATAATTTAACTTATTATTTAGGAGCAATTATGTCTAACAAAATCGACTACAAATTTGACGAAAAAAAGTACATTGAAGAATTTCAAGCATATATCGATAAAACATACAACGGCCATTATAGTACAAATAAATTTCAGTCAACTGAAGTAATTATTGACAGAGGACACGGAACTGGGTTCTGTATGGGCAATGTTGACAAGTATTCAAACCGTTATGGTAAAAAAGGTACAGCAGATGATGCTCGTAAAGATCTAATGAAAATTTTACACTATGCACTAATTCAATTATACGTACACGATAACGATCTTTAGCCGATTAAAAATCCGTAGCCTGTACCGCCTGGCACAGCTTGGCTAACTTCTTGCTCTAGTTTTTCCATTTCTTGCTGTGCTTCTGCTTTTAATGCATCACCGTTAAGAGTAGAGCCGCCTTGTGGGCCAGCAATAGTAGCAAACTTTGAACGTGCTTCACCTAGCATATATTTACAACCAGCAAGTGTATAGTCTTTGATCCACTGTTTTGCCAAATAATCATCTAATAATTGTTCGTCTGGACGATAGTTGTAAACATATAAAAGTAATGTTTCTTCTGCTCTAGGTCTTTGTAGTAAAGTTAGCTGCTTAGTTGTACTATTCCATTTAAATTCAATAAAAGAACCAAACATACGTCCTACAAGTTCCTGATATTGTGAGAACAAGTCATATGTAGCAAGTCCTCCCATATTCGAACTAGCTAACAAGTATGTATTTGTGTATGCTAAATTAAATGGTTCAAAGATAGTACCGCCATCGCCGCCACCTGTACGTGATCCTACACTTCTACGGAATAATTTTCTAACTTCCATAACTTCATTAGGCAATGTATAAGTATTTTGATCAACAATAGTAGGCATAAACATATATGATTCTTCAACGGAGTTGTCACTGCGTTGTCTAAAACGTGTTAATGCTTTTGTAAGTGCAGTTTCATAATGTACAGGGTCTAATTCTACATCTATCATACCGCCGCCTAGAAAGGCATTTACATAATCAAATATTTCTTGCTTTTTTGTTGCTAAATTTGCCATACAAGTTCTCCACATAGTATTTATCGTAACGATAAATATACATATGCCGAGACTTAGTTTATATAGACCAGAAAAAGGCAAGGATTATAGCTTCCTTGACAGACAAATTTCAGAAATGTTTTCTGTTGGGGGTACAGACGTACATTTACACAAATATTTAGGTCCTGTAAATACAGAAGAAAGTGCTAGTACAGCAGATAGGCCCCAATACGACAGTGTAAAAGAAACCAACATACAAGACCTCCTGTTTATGGAAAACAGAGACAGGAAATACGATCCTGATGTATACACAATAAGAGGCATATACAATGTAGCAGATATTGATTTTAATTTAAGCCAGTTTGGTTTGTTTATGAGTAATGATACATTGTTTATGACAGTCCATATAAATGATAGTGTTAAAAGTATTGGTAGAAAAATTATGAGCGGAGATGTTATAGAACTTCCGCATCTAAAAGATGAATATGCTTTAAATGATTACGAAGTTTCATTAAAAAGATTTTATGTAATAGACGAAATAAGTCGTGCTGCTGAAGGTTTTTCTCAAACTTGGTATCCGCACTTATATAGACTTAAACTAAAAAGCATATACGACGGGCAAGAATTTAAAGATATACTCGACTTGCCAGCTAGTGAAGATAGTGATTTAACTTTGCGTAATGTCCTGTCTACATTTGAAAAAGAAATGCAAGTAAATGAAGCTGTGGTACAACAAGCCGAAGCAGATAGTCCACTTAGTGGATATGAAACTAGCCATTTATACACTAAACGTGTTGCAGAAGATGGTACAAATATTATTGAACAAAGTTTTCCAGAAGAAGTTCCTGAAACTGTTTTTGAGCGTATCACAGAAGAAGGCATCAAAGATGATTACGATGGATACTTAGTTGGCGATGGGTTAGCACCAAATGGCGAATCTTTCGGCTTTGGTATTAACTTTCCATTAGGTGCAGATAGCGGAGATTATTTTTTGAGAACAGATTTTTTACCTAATAAATTGTTTAGGTACAATGGATCAAAATGGGTTAGACAAGAAGATAGTGTAAGAATGACTCTGTCTAATACTACAACAAGACAGACACAAAAAACTTCGTTTATTAACAATACAAGTACTAGTACAATTAACGGTAGTGAAGTTAAAGAAAGACAAAGTTTAAGTAAGGCTCTAAAAGCTAAGGCGGATAATAGCTAATGCAACACTTTTATGACGGACAAATTAGAAGATATATTACTCAAATTATAAGATTAATGAGTAATTTTCAATATCAAGATAATTCTGGCAATTTTACTGGTATTCCTGTGATGTACGGTGACTTAACAAGGCAAGTGGCAAGTATTATACGTGATAACTCTGAAAACAAAATACCGTCAGCACCTCGTATGGCCGTTTATGTAACAACATTAGAAATGGATAGATCTAGAACGAGTGATGCTAGTTATGTTAGTAAGCTAAATGTTAGAGAAAGATCATACAATACAGCAACAGGAGAATATGGTTCAGAGGCAGGTCCGGCCTACACTGTAGAACGTATTATGCCTGTGCCTTATATATTAGGAGTCAATGTAGATGTTTGGTCTACAAGCACTGATCAAAAATTACAAATATTAGAACAATTACTATGCCTATTTAATCCTAGCTTAGAAATACAAACAACAGATAATTATGTAGATTGGACAAGTTTAACTGTTGTACATTTAGAAAATGTGAATTGGAGTAATAGATCAATACCTGTCGGTGTTGATAGTGAAATAGATGTAAGCACAATTAGTTTTACAACACCTATCTATATAACTCCGCCTGCTAAAGTAAAACGCCTTGGTGTTATCACTAATATCATAACAAGTGTGTTTAATGAAGATGCGGGAGTAATTGATTTCGGTGAAGCCAGACCAGTGTTAGACGCATACCAAAATAATCCTCTAGGTGCTACAAGCGAAAATAGAGATGGCGAGCAGAGACAGAGCGTGAGGGGCGATGTTGATGCATTAGCAAATGTAAATTACAATAATTATAACATTGTAGTAATTAATAACACTGCACAGATAGTAGAAGGCAGCACTGTAGGTGAAATTAGCTGGGAACCTATGTTCGAACAATTTGCTGGACCGTATCAAGCAGGTATAAGTAGGCTATTTTTAACAAGATCTGACCTAGACGGGGAAGTAGTTGCTACATTTACCCTTAATCTAACAAACACTAACCAATTGCTTTTAGATTTTGATGAAGATACACTTCCAACAGATTCAATTATTAGTAGTGATTTACAAGATAAATCAAAAATTGATTACATAATTGATCCTACTACTTATAATCCATCAGCTATTAAGGCAACTGGTGTTAGATTGTTGCTTTTAGATAGTATAGGACCTCATGGGGCAAATTTTGGGCCCTCGGCTTGGCAAAATACAGACGGAACTTATTTAGAAGCTGGAGAAAACGACATCATCGAGTGGGATGGAACAAAATGGGTCGTTGTTTTTGATGCAAGTAATTATGATAGTAGTGTTATTTTCACAACAAATCTAAACACAGGTGTACAATATAAATTTAATGGTGTTGAATGGGTTAAATCTTTCGAAGGTGAATACCAAGTTGGCACCTGGAGAATCACCCTTTAAGATACATACTATATGAGCGCAGATATAGTATGTAGCGGAGCATTAATTTTCGCAAAATCTACCCAAAGATTTTTACTTTTGCATAGAGCAAACGGTAAACGTAATAATATGTGGGGATTAGTTGGTGGCACAAATGAAGGTAAAGAAACTCCATGGGAAGGTTTACGGCGTGAAATCACCGAAGAAGTAGGTCACTTACCCAATATTAAAAAAACAATGCCATTAGAAAGTTTTATAAGTAATGATGAAAAGTTTCATTTTCATACATATCTTTGTGTTATAGAAGATGAATTTATTCCAAAATTAAACGATGAACACGACGGTTATGCTTGGGTTAAATTAGGCAATTGGCCTAAGCCTCTCCATCATGGGTTACGTAACACTCTTACAAGTAAAATTAACCAATCTAAACTAAAAACAGTATTCCAAGTAATATCGTTACTTGACGAACAATAATTTTAATGTTATAATAAGATATGTCAAAAGTACTAGTAATCGGTGATATTATAATTGACAAATACATTTACGGAACAAGCACACGCTTGAGTCCAGAGGCACCTGTGCCTGTTGTTACTCAAGAACGCACTATAGAAACACAAGGCGGTGCAGGACTAGTTTACGAAAATCTACAAAGTCTAGGTGTTGACGTAGATTTATTTGACTATTACTATCCTAAAAGCACTAAAACAAGAGTACTATGTGACGGACATTACATTACACGTATAGACGACGATGTTATTGTACCTGGTGAAAACACACTAGAAGACATCCTTAAAAAAGATTTTAGTGAATACACATATGTTATACTAAGCGATTATAAAAAAGGTGTTCTAGAAAAATCATACGAGATTATAGAACATATTAACAAGTTTGGGTGTAAAGTAATAGTAGATCCAAAAGACCACTATACTTTCTATAATGGTGCCTGGATTGTAAAACCCAATGAAAAAGAATTTACAGAACTAGACTTTGATCTTTGGCAGGGCAATATTGTAATTACCAAAGCTAGTAATAATGTAATTGCTAAAATTGACGAAAAATTTTACGATGTTCCTGTAGAGCCTGTAGAAGTGTCGGACGTTACAGGTGCAGGAGATTGCTTTTTAGCAGCATTTGTTTATGCACTAACTAAAGATTACGACTATGGAACAGCATTAAAACTAGCTGTTCAAGGATCGACTGAAAGTGTTAAACACGTAGGTACATACATTTTAAAAGAATCCGATTTAAAAAAGAAAGTAGTGTTTACAAATGGGTGTTTTGACATACTACACAAAGGCCATTTAACACTATTGAAAGAGGCACGCGAATTAGGCGATAAATTAATTGTTGGTCTAAACAGTGACAGTAGTGTAAAACTATTAAAAGGTAACAACCGTCCAATCAATGACCAAAACACACGCCAAGAACAGCTAGAGCTCATACCATACGTAGACGAGGTAGTAATTTTTGAAGAAAAAACACCCTATGAATTGATAAAATCACTATCACCAGACCTTATTGTAAAAGGTGGTGATTATACTGTAGAAGAAATAGTCGGGCATGACCTTGCTCCTGTACATATTGTACCAACTGTAAAAGGTCATAGCACTACAAAAATTATAGAGGAAGCAAATGAAGATATTAATTACAGGCTATAAAGGATTTATTGCCCAAAATTTAGGAAGATACCTACATTCCCGTGGACACGATGTAGAAGGGTTTGACTGGATTCCTAACACTTTGCCAGCAGTTGACTATTATGACCAAATTATTCACCTAGGTGCAATTAGTAGTACCACTTGTACTGACGTTGATGCTGTTATGGAACAAAATTTAGACTTTTCTACGAGACTTTTAGGCCTCTGCGAAGCTCATGGTGTTAATTTAATGTATGCATCAAGTGCAAGCGTATATGGTCCATTGCCTGAATGTAAAGAAGATGGTCCTGTCTTGCCAAAATCACCCTATGCATGGTCAAAATACCTATTTGATAGAATTATTAATGCTACTGATATTGACAGTTTTGGGTGCAGGGTTCAAGGTTTTAGATATTTTAATGTATATGGTGAATTTGAAGAGCATAAAGGTCCTCAAGCAAGCATATTCCACCAGTTCAAACGTCAAGCAACTGAAGGAAGGATTAAACCTTTTGTAAACAGCGACAACTATTACAGAGACTTTATCTATGTAGGTGATATTTGCCGTATCACTGAGATGTTTTTGAACGTAGATGAAAATGGAATATGGAATTTAGGTACAGGTAAAGCTGAAAGTATTGGTAACATTGCAAAATATATGAGTGAGACACTAAATGTGCCAATTGAAGAGGTAGAAATGCCTATAGAACTGAAAGATCAGTACCAAAAGTACACAAAAAGTGATAATACCAAGCTAATCAACTCAATTGGCGACTATAAATTTTTAACACCTTACGAATGGATGGATCAATGGCTACAAGACTAGAAGGAAAAGTAGAAAAAGGTTGGGGTTTCGAGCTAATATGGGCTACAAACGAGCATTATTGCGGGAAAATCCTATTTTTTGAAAAAGCAGGTGCAAAATTTTCAATGCACTTCCATAAAGAGAAGGACGAAACGTGGTTTATTAACAATGGCCGCTTTATAGTCCGGTGGATTGACACAAAAACAGCCCAGTTGCATACACAAGAGCTAAAAGAAGGAGATGTTTGGCATAATCCTCCATTGCAACCTCATCAATTAGAGTGTATTGTTGCTGGAAGCAGTTTAACAGAAGTATCTACTCCAGATTCTGTTGAAGATAACTATAGAGTTGCGCCAGGCGACAGCCAAAGTGCTATGCCTGGGCCTCACCCCACTTAAGAATAACGTTTGAAGGAATAGCATTTCCTGAAGTTTTGTAAACATTAAGTGCTAACACGTCTGGACCGTTAGGAAATGTACCTCTACCACCTAAACTTGTGTTTGTAAGTTCTTTGATTGATGTAAGATCAATAACAGAACGTTCTCCCGGCACAGCGATAAATTTAAATATTGTTTCGCCTGGCTGTGCGTATACAGGTGGTGTTAAGCTCATAACAATAGTTGACCCAGCAGTCAACCCTGTACCAGTTTGTGAGTATGTAATCCTATAAAATGTTGTAGTGTCAACTGTAATTTTCTGCACAGAAACAACCTGTGTACCAGCTGGGAAGTGTGTATCAGTAGAATCTATGTTAGTTCCTTCTGTAGCATTTGAGGCTTCCCAACTTAATGCGGTAACAAGAGCATAGTTTGCATTTTCAGGTCCTAATGGATATCCAAAAGTATAAGATGTGCCTGCATTAACTCTGTCTTTTGTTCTTCTGCTAAGTTGTACTCGTATGTAAGAACCATATGTGTTTACCTGAGTTACAGTTGTGTTGTTTCTAATATAATCACTAGGAGTTCCTGGTCCATTATATTCAACTGTCATACCTACTTGTATTGAACTACCACTTGGAACTGAACTTGTTGCAATGTAAATTACATTTGTATTATTCCATGCCTGATAATATAGTGTAGCGTTAAAGCTAGGGGCAGTTGATAGTGTGGTTAAATTTGCTGTAACAGGCGTTGCATCACCCCAGACAATAGCACCACTTGGCGCAATTTGAGCAAAACTAGGCTGTCCACCTTGTGCTTCGCCTCCTAGGTCTGTCCAACCAACATCTGCTGGATTTTCAGGATAGTTCTGTGGATTTAAGATACCTTCAACAACAATACCTCCTGTATCACTTGCAGCTAATGGTTCGGAAGTAATTTCAATACCATTTAATAGCAACTGGGCTCTGTTTAATAATTCTCTATCACCAAGGTCGCCTGTAATAGCGTTAGAAACACTAGGCGCAAGTCTAATCATTAATGCAGTATTACGAACTGTACTTGCTTCAATGTTTGTAGCAGCATAAGAGAAAATGTAACCACGATCTTCATCAAAGCCACCATCTGTAATAAATGCTGATCCCCAGTGACTGATAATAGGTGTAATAGTATTACTAATTAACACAACACCTGTTCTTCTTTCATGTTCAACAGCTGGTCCTGCTGTATACTGTCTTTGAGCGCCTGCTTGGAAGTTTGTCATTGTTGTACCTCTTGTACAACCTGTCAAATCATTTCCACTAACTCCTGTAAATGTTATAATTTCGTTATCAATTAACAATGTGCCGCCATCTGGAGGAAAGAAACTAGCGTCTTCTAATGTAATAGTAGTTTCAACATCATCTAAGTGTTCTGCAAGTTTGCCTGGAGGTCCTTCATTAGTAACTTCATAACGCACAGGCAAGTTTCCTGAACGCATGAACGCTTCTGTGTTTACGTTTGAGTTACGCATTCTGTGACAGAATATAAAGTTACCATCTGCACCACGCAACATAAAGTCGATAAATCCAGCACCATACCAAGAATATTGAATTCCAATCATTTGCATTTTAGATATATCAGTATCGTATCCACTTTGCCCAGTTCCGTCTAATCTATCTAAATTAAATGAATCTTGCTTGACTTTTTTATCTATTACAATACAACCTTTTGCATTGTAAGCAGGTGATACGCCTCTATAATCAGGTGTAACAATCATTTCTGTTTGAGAATTTACATGAGCAACAACGTGTGTCATTCCTCTAATAACAATTCTATCACCTGCTTTTAATTGATCTTTAAATCTAGTTCCTGTGCCAGAAATAACATTTTCATCTGGATTTACATTAAGTGTACCTGCTATCTGGAACGTTGAACTTCTTTGTACAACAGAAATATTTCTCCCATCGTATTCCCAGAAAATTCCGTTTTGATCATCATATGCACCAGCCCTAACTGTAGCACCGTGCCAATTTAAAACTGATATTTGGCACCCAAATCCTAGTATAGGTATTTTGCTTCCTAATTGTGTAGTTGCAACTACTCTAAACTTTCTTTCTGAAACAATGTCAGAAACTCTATACGTACCGTCATAGCCTGCTGTGCTTACACCAATAAGTTTTATTGTACCGCCAACTTGTAATCCGTGATCCACATCGTCAGTTTCGATTGTTAATATATCTCCTACTCCTGTACCTGTGCTTTCTATGCTAAGAACATCATAACTAGGTGCAAACAATGCACCAGTAGTATACATAATACCTTTACCTGACTGATATCTAATGTAGTTTTTACTTTGACGTATGGCTTGCGCACCGTGTTGTGGTCCGCCTGTACCTAGCTGAACACCACCATCATACGGTCTATGAATAAAGAAAGAATCTGGTCTGGTGTAAATAGTTGCAGTAATACTAGTTGCAATGTCTATTGTACCTGCCGTTCTAGCAACATATCTTAATTTGTTTTTTTCTGGTACATTTGTTGCAATAAATGATCCACCTGCCAAAGCATGGTTATTTGACCCGTCATCCGATGCAACTGCAACAATGAATGTTCCGCCCGGTATTAATCCATGAGGATTATCAAACTGAACTTCTATTGTTGCTAGACTTTCAAAATCAATACTTGTTGTAGCAGGTAATGCTGCTGTAGTAGTTTCTGTAAATGTAACAGTTCCATAAAAATTAATAGCTGCTGCTGCTGTCACTGTACCTGTGATTGTTGCTGTTAATATTGCACCTACACTATCTATACTTTCTACAACAATAGTTGCATCATTTGTTGGAGATGCGCCTCCTAAAGATTCGCCGCTAATAAAAATAGTATTACCAGGATAATAGCCTGTGCCTGTACCGCCTGGATCAACTTCTATGCTATACGCACTGACTGTTCTAGTTATATCAAATGCTGCTGCTGTTCCATTAAGTGGAGAGTATGTGCTGTTTGTATTAGTATATGTACCCGATCCGTTTCCGCCTGTTCCTGAAACAGTTGCAGTTAAAATTTGTCCGCTCGAATCTACTGTCGATACGGTTATTGTTGCATCATTAGCCGGAGTTACACCGCCGATTTCATTACCTGGAACAACAATAGTATCGTTCTGTCTATAGCCTAAACCACCATTATCTACAGATTGAACAGTGTAAACTTGACTAGCAAGGTTAATTGTAAATACAGCACCTGCACCTGCTACGTTTGTTCCTGAAATGCCGATTGCTTCCCCTACGTTTGCTGCTGTTCCTGAATGGTTAATTTGGGTGATTTCGCCTGTGCCTAAATCTATATCAGCCACAGTAATTGTTAAATCATTTGTCGGTGATGTACCTCCTAGATTTGCACCAGAAATAGTTAGAGTATCGCCTATATTATATGCTGTACCACCGTTTTGCACTGATGGAGAGTATGTAGTTCCTGTTCTGCTAACAATAAATGCTGCATCTGCTCCGCCACTTGCAGTTGTATACGCAGGATCAATATAATTTCCAAATCCGTCCGGTGCTGTTCCAGATACAGTTACGCTTGTAATTTCTCCGTTTGAACCAACTGTGCTTACAGTAACTATTAAATCATTTGCAGGTGTTGCTCCGCCTACTTGATCACCAGTTATAGTGATTTCGTCTGTCGTAGTATAATTAGCACCCCTTAAATCAGGAGCTGTACCTGCAATGCTTGCTGTTAGAACTGCACCTGTTCCATCAACTGTCAAAACAGTTATAGTTGCATCATTAGCTGGAGATGATCCGCCTACTTGTGCACCTGTAAGTAAAAGTTGATCACCTTGTGAATATTCTTGACCGCCGCCGACTACAGTAACACTATAGCTAGATCCTGTTGCACTTATGTCAAAACTTGCACCAGTACCATAAATTACATTTCCTGTTTGAGCTCCATAGTTTGCCTCATTTACTGCCAAACCTGCTCCGCTTACTCCAGTGATTCCTCCACTGCCGTCTACACTAGTTATTGTAATGGTACAGTCGTTAGTAGGACTAGATCCACCTAAATCTGTACCTGGTACAACAAATGTTTCATTTTGAGAATACCCTGTACCTGGATTTGTAATTTGAGGGCTATATGAAGTACCGTTTGTTTGCACAACAAAACTTGCATCTACGCCGCTGCCGCCGCTATAATTAAGAGTCACAGATGCATAGTTATTTTGGGCATCTACTGCTGTTCCAGCAACACTTACACTTAAAATTTCTCCAGTAACACCGTCTACACTTGCTACAGTTACAATACAATCATTTGTACCATCGACGCCACCTAAGTTACTACCTAATATTCTTATATTGTCGCCTTGCTGATAAGATAAACCACCATTCTGGACAGTGGCAAAATATGAATTATTTCCTGTTGTGATTAATAAAATAGCACCATTGCCGTCAGGTTCTTCTGCATCTATAGGAAATCCATTTAAGGCAATTTGACTTGTAGTAGCCGAGTAAACATTATTAGTGTATGTTATATCAAATGCTGCACCAGTACCTTGACCGTTTTGAAGTTGTCCTGCTATATTAGGAAATAATCCGTCAGCAGGTGCAGCAGTTCCCGTACTTGATATACTAGTAATGTCTCCGCTTGCGCCTACACCTGTTACCCTAATAAATAAATCATGTGTTGGCGATGTTCCGCCTAATAAATTACCTGCAATCTGTAGCGAATCATTTACATCATATCCCGAACCAGCATTATTTATAGTAGGAGTATACGATCCTGCAGATCTAACTACATCAAATCTTGCATCAATACCGCCTGATGTTGTTTTAAGTGTGCCAACGACTCCTGTATACTCAACATTAGAACCAGGAATAGGAGATGTAATTGGACCACTTAAAGTAACAGTATTTCCACTTACTTGAGTAACAGTTACACCTTCTCCGTCACCCCTGTCCATTCCGTAACCAACTAGTATGCCTGAAGCACTTGTAACATCAAATTCACTTACTCCTGATGGAATATCTTGTGCAGTGTCTGCGGTGAATTCTATACCAGCACCTGTGCCGTTTATTGCTGTAACCTGAGCACCAGTAGGAATAGCACCAGTTGCATCAACTAAAGGAGCACCAATTTCTGGAACATCTCCTGAAAATCCAATTGTGTCACTTTCGCTTGGCCAATCTAAATTTACAGCAAAAGTACCAGAACTACCATTACTTGCTACTGTAAATTCTGGATCGCCTATTGCAGCGCCAGTAAAATAGCCTGCTTTCCTTAGCTGTGTATAGGTTGTAGAAATGACTTCGCCATTAGTTGTTCCTACTTTTGATTTGGCATAAAAATTAAATTGTTTATCGTTTACAACTTGATTTACTGCAAAGCTGCCTTCAGCTCTGCCAAATCCTAGTGCAGAACTACCTAATCCTTTTATTGTAAAAGGACCGCCTTGAGATAATCCATGAGTAACAATAGTGTTAACAGTTATTAAACTAGAACCAATGCCTTGTGTTCCAGAAGAAGCATCTGTAGTCACAGACTCTACGCTTATTTCTGTACCAGGTATTTCGTAAATAGAAGGGTAACCTCTTGCCATACCAATCGCTTGCCATTTGGTTGGCTGTAGTCCATATTCAAAGTCAGCATCAAGCATAGACTGAGCGTTAGCAACTCTGTTTCTTTCGATTGCATCTGTACCAAAATCATATGGTCTTACACGTTGTTCTTTTTCTTCAACAAAGATTTGTAATCTATCAGTTGATGCATGAGTTGCTGTATTGTAGTATAATTTTAATGATGTAATAGTATCAGCTGTTTGATCAAAGCTAGGAAAATCTGTTTCGTTTAAGTTATCACTATCTTTTAAAAATTCAACTTCTGCAAGTTTTGTTGGATCGCTAAAGCTATATACAACATGGCCTTTTGTAACATTTGTTATTAACAAAATGTCTTCTTCGTTATAACGACCTTGGAAACGTATAGTTCCTAGTCCGTTTGTTTTTGTTCCCATATTACTAGTACCATTTTGTATGGTATTTGTTAATAGTAATGTAAGCGCAGTTAAATTATCTGTTGTTCCTGCTTCTGTGCTAATTTGAGGATCAAAAGATTGTTGTGTAACAACAGGTGTTTGTAAAGTCGTATGAGCTACTTGAGGTAAAATATTATTGTTAATTAAATCTCTTATCCAATTATGTGTTTCTATTTCAGGTGTCCTAGGTCCATCAATCTGAGGAACATCTTGTACCCAATATTTTTCTGCGGTTTCGAATGTTTCTTTGTTTCCACCATACTGTAAATCTTTAATATATGCATCTAATACATAACCTACGTCTCTTTCGCATTTATATGTATTGTAGGTATAATCAGCAAAAGCATATCCATATGTTGCTGTAGGCAAACTACCTAGTCCATTGTTTACAACAGCTAGAGCACTTGTAAGAATATTGCCTACCTTAATTTGGGCTGCTGGTTCGCCGTTGTTTGAATTAGTTGCTTGAACTTGACCGACTTGCTGTACAGGATTTTTTATAGTATTAATAAGAATAAAATCCGTAATTAATGCTTCTAGCTCTACATAAACATCATTATAAACATCAAAGGTAGGTTCATGTAAAGAAGTTTCGTCATTCCAGTTATTAGACATATGAGCATTAGTTTTATAATTACCGCCATATCTTACATCATATTCTAATGCATTTAAGAAATTTGTCAAATCTGTATTCCAGTAAGCATCATCATATGTAATACCTATAAAGTTGCCCTGGTTTGTAGAAATTTGTGATTGTATCCATGCTTTCATTTCTGCTACTATAAACTGTTTATTGATGTTCAACAGAGTATAGGCAAATGGATAATCGTTTTGAGCAGTATCTGTTGTAATTCTTCCGTTAATATAACCAACTGATTCGTCTTTAATAAATTCTTTATTTGCTTCTAGTAAAGCAGTTGCATTTGGACGTTCATTATCTAGAAGTCCATTTCCCGGATTAAAAACGTATGTAGGTATTTTTCTCTTTGCCATATTTTTAACTTCCTAATGCGATTGCAAATGCAATGCTATTATTATCTACGTAACTTTTGTTTGTAAGATCATTAGCACTTGTAGGTGTTCCTGTTGCCGAGACAGTTGTAAATGATCCAGAAGCAGGAGTTGTTGTGCCTATTGATATTCCGTTTAAAGATCCACTTGTAGCAGTCAAAGCTGTAAAAGTTCCAGCAGCAGGAACAGTTGTTCCTACATCCATATTATTTATTGTTCCTTTAGCGCCGCTATTGATAGTAAGTGTTCCTGTGCCTGTTGGGATAATTGTGACATTTTGATCTACAGGCTGTAATGTAACTTCACTTGTTGCACTTAGAGTATTTGCTGTGATATCTAAGCCTGATATAGATCCACTACCAGCACTTATTCTTACAGTTCCTATACCTGTAGGCTGTAATCTAATATCTGCATCAGTGCCTAAAGCATTTAAATTTCCTGCAACAGTAAGTGTTCTAAAACTTGCGTTACCTGTGATTACAGGTTCTTGAACAGTAATAAGTCCAAAAGGTAATCCATCAGCATCTGAAAATCTAAGTGTATCAGGAGCATCTACAGGTACATTAAATGTAAATGTTCCTGTTGTTCTATTTTGTGCATCAGCTCCTGTAAAAGTGTTTCCTCCTACAACAACTGAAATACCTTCGTTATACGGACTCGATCCATCTCCAGTTTTTATGTTCCATGTTAGTGTAGATAAAGTAATATCAAAACTATATGTAGAACCTTTTTCTAAAGTTATTGTCGGATTATCGCCTACAACGCCCGCAAAATTAAAGCCAGTTCCTGCAATGTTCTGGGTGACTTGGTAATCAGCAGTTGAGTCTTCTTCTTCAATTACACTGTATGTAATAGATCTTAAAGTTACGTTACCTTCGTCGTCAACTTCAAACCCTGGACTTTTAAATCCGAACTCTGATTCAAACTTATTATACTGAAGCGGCATTTATATACTCCTACTAACATATTTATCCATTAGATACGTTCTAATAAATTTTGGTTGTTGAAGTAAAATGCATTAACAACTACCTTACTGTTTTTGACTGCATCTGAAGCGGGTGTTGCTTTTATTGTAACAAATGATTCATTTACTGTTGCACTTAAATTAATTAAATCGCTACCTATAGACGATCTTCCGTAAACAACTAGTGATGCATTTTCTATACTTGCAGCTACTAAACATTTTATAATTTCTTTATTACGTGTATCAAAGTCACACATAATAGTATATTCAGCAGCACAAAAGTCGCCTAAGAAAAATCTATCAATTTCAGTTTCCTGTGGAATCGCTATCCAAGGACCTGTTCTTGAAAGATTTGTATCATTTTTTAATGCAATAGTATTTTTTCTACCAACTTGTAGAAATTTATCTATAAAGATTGCCATACATTACCCCTTTGTATTATTTATCGCAAGGTAACTAACTTTCCGTACTCAGGCAAGTACAAGTAATCCAGATCACTTTGTTGTAAAGTCCAAAATGCATCTTCTAATGTTTCTACCAATGGTTCGCCACCTAAATTAAAACTCGTGTTGAAAATAATAGGGCAGCCGGTCTTATCTTTAAATGTTTTAATTAGATCATAATAATTTGGATTCTGTTCTCTATTAACAGTTTGTATACGACAAGTACCATCTACATGAATAATAGCAGGAATCTTTTTCTCAATGCCAGGTTGACAGTTTACAGCATACATCATTGTAGGAGACGACTTCATACCACGTAGATCAAACCATTCATGTGCATCTTCTTCAAGAATTGATCCAGCAAACGGACGGAAGTATTCTCTACGTTTAACTTCATTCACAAAATCCTTGCCATTAGGATCTGTAGGATCATATAGTATACTTCTGTTACCTAATGCACGTGGTCCATTTTCTGATCTTCCTTGGAAAATACATACAATATTTTTTTCTGTAATTAAATTTACTACATCCTCATTAGTAGCGTCTTCTACAGTTGCTCCCCACTCTTCAGCTAAAGTTTCTATTTTATTTGAATAATCGTATTCAAATCCTAAGTACAATATATCTTGTCTACCGTTATTTTTTGTAATTTTAGTTAAACTACGCCAATGTAGATATGCTGCACCAATAGCTGTACCGCAATCATTACTTACAGGTTCTACATATATTTCTATACCGTCTTTTTGAAGATGCTGCAAATAAAAATAGTTAGCTACACAATTTAATCCATACCCGCCACTTATTACTACTTTTTTATGTCCTGTTAGTTCAACTGCTTTATAAATTAAATTTAGAACTTGCTGTTGTGTTTGGGTTTGAACAGCATATGCCATGTCTCTCCTATTTTGTAATAGAGTAAGATCTTGACTATCGTGGTTGTCTAAATATTCAAAGTGTCCAGAGTTAACAAACGCTCCGTTTGGATAATTAGGAGTTATTATATTTCTATTAGAATATTCGCCTCTATCTGTTTTTTCAAATAGCGGCGGTATATCATCATTAGGTTTACCGTAAGGAAACAACCCCATTGTTTTTCCTGCTTCAATAAAATCCCAACCACAATAATTTGTTACTGCTTCATACGTTTTTGTAATACCAGCTTTTTCAGTTACTGCTAATTCTATAGTTCCTTTTTCGTCGATAAAATCTGCATTACTTTCTTTATTGTAGCTACTAAGCATAGGACCTCTTCCGCCTAAGTGCTTGTATTTTGTTTCAAAAATATCAGGATATCTACAATCAAAAATAGACTCAACTTCCCATATAGTTTCATATTCATTTGCAGGAATAAATGTACCTGCGCCATCAACTACGACTGCTGCTGCTTCATCAAACCCACTTCTGTAAAATGCACAAGCTGCATGAAGTTTGTGATGATATTTTGCCATATCTATTACTTGGGGATGCTCTCCTGGCATTGCTTGTTTTTGTATCAATCCTAGCTTGCGAGCTAATGCTGTATAAATGTCCTCTCCTGTAAAGTCATTCTTGCCAGCTGTTTCCTGCAATGGTTGAGTATGAGCAATAACCAACCAGTCTAGTTTATCAGTATATTCTAATATTTTTGTCATCGATGCAAGAGGTCCGCCGTCATATTTGACACGACTTAAACGTTCTTCTTCTATACTGAATACAACTTCACCGTCCTTAAGTAATGCAACACTTGCATTATGTCCTCTTGCTATTGCAGCAATCCATGTACTACTTTTCATAATTATGCAGCCACCTGCGGTTTACCATTCCATTTTTTTTGATTGTTAACAACACTCTTAACAATAACTTCTTCAATTTTTCCATTCATCACCATAACACCTTCATTAGTTCTATCTGCTAATTCATCTGCTGTAATTCTAATTGGACTATAAACACGAGCGCCTTCTCCCATGTCGAGTATATCAAAGTACTTACAATCTGGATAACTGATGTTTTCTTTAAATGTGCTTCCTATTACAACTGTGCTAGGAGTTTGCATAGAATAGGCAATATGTTGACCTACACTATCACATCCTAAGAAATAATCTGCGCAATTTATTATAGCAGCCCATTCTCTAATACTTGTGTTTAAAGGAACAGCAATAGGCTCGGTTACACCGTATTCATTAAACTGAATAGCAACTTCTCCCATAAACACTACAGCCATTTTTTTACTTAGAGCTTTAACAAGATTAATGACAGATTCTGGTTCAAAACTTCTTCCGCTTGGATCCATTATTAATCCTTCTTGATTAACAACTCCCCTGCCGAACGGTTGAAAAACTAATACTTTATCTTTTTTAGTTTTTTCTTTTACTTCTTTAAGCAACTTAGTTGCCTGAAACATTTCTTCTTTGCCTAAATAAATATTTGGTTTAGGTAAGTCACGTAATCCTTTGTTGTTAATAGCAATATCATATGCCTGATTTAAGTGTGCTTTTTGATTGTAATATTCCCAAACTCTGTAAGGTTCTGGACTTAACAACTCCATGTCTTTTAATTTTTCTTCAAATAGATTCTTATGCCATACGTCATAAGCTCTCTTAAATAAGGTCGGGTGACCTTTATAAAAATCTGTTCCGCCTTCGCATACAATTATAAAGTCGTCATCAGGATTTTCTTTTTCATATAATTCTAATGCAGGAATGCTAGAAATTACTCTGCCTGCACCACCGTTTATAAAAATAGCTGTATTTCGTTTGGTCATAAAAAATCCTCTCTAAATATGAAAATATTTATAGAGAGGATCTTAAACTTTAATTAAATATGGCTTATTGATCTTCTTCAGTTTCTGGTGGTTTAATTCCAGCAGTTGGCTGAACAGGAAATAAAACTTCCCAGGGCTCTTTGTCTGCCCAAGTTGAAGGAATATCTCTTAGTTTCTGTCTCCAAGTAATCCATTCATTTTTAATTGAATCTGGAACATCTGGTCTAACTCTTGCATCGCTGCCGGCTAATAGAAAATCTCTCGCACCTCTAACATCATCCCAAGTCATATCTTTAGTTGCAAATGCAAACGTCCATCCTGCAACAGGGTCATATGTAATATCTTCATACCTATGTATTTCATTAGGGCTAGGATATTCGTGTTCCATATGTGTTTCGTCGTCCGGAGTATCTAGCTCAATCTCTGGTAAATCGCTATCATCATAATCCATAGCAACTATGGTTGCAAGTAACGGCTCATCTGCTGCACTTACTTCCACTTTTAGTTCTCCTGGAGGAGGAGAATATGTTTCTCCGTCCATATCAGCAGTCATGTAGGCCCTTGGAGCAAGTTTTCCTGTTTCTCTTTCCACAAACACCCAAAATCTATCAGGACCTTCATATGTCCAGTCTGCTGTTTTGTTTAATGTTCTAGCTGTTGACCAAATTTTATCTGGTACAGGATAGCTAAAATTTACAGTTATATTTGGCATATTATTTTATCCTATCTAAATACTAAGTAAACCATTCCACCTGCGCCAGCGCCACCGCAATTACTGCTGCCGCCAAATCGTCCTGCTGTAAAGCCGCCGCCTCCTGGGAAGTGTCCAAACAATATAGCTCCCGAGCAAGTACAGCAACCGTTAATACCCATAGACATATGTCCTGTCATAGGTGCACCTGGTTGTACGCTAAATCCATGATTGTAACAATAGCTGTTTGACCACCAAAAGCCTTTATTACCTTGTATACACATAACATTATGTGAATCACCATTGTATGATACTGGTGTTGTTTGCAATGATCCACAACATCTGTAACAGTAATGTCCATTACATTGATACCATCCATGACATCCGCCTTGAGCTCTAGCACACCATTCGCCATTCAAACATACATATGAGTCAAAGCCGTTCTGACATGATCCAGTGCTTCTGCAACAAGTTGATCCTGCTGCACAAATTATCAGTGTATCGCCCGGTGATACAGTTTTTGAACCTGCAATATATCCGCCTGCGTCTGCACCCATACCAATTGTACAGCATTGTCCTCCAGCGCCGGCGCCACCGCCTCCCCAGATTTCCCATGCTACAACAGTTTTATCTCCAGGAACAATAAATTCACAGCACGCCCCACCATTATTAACAGTTGTAGTGTTAGTATTGTATACCACGAGTTCCTGCGGAACTACTGCTCCGCCTTCATCATAACCATACAAGTAATCTCTAAGTGTTGCCATTATCTAAATTCCTTACGATGCTTCCGTTATGTACATAATTTGTACCATTCCACTGCCGCCTTTTGCGCCGCAATATCTTGTTGATGTTCCGCCATTATTACTAGCCATACCGCTTGAACCTGGAATAGATTGACAGTTTCCTTGGCGAGCGTGTCCTGATTCATTTACACATCCGTTTCTACTCCACCAGCCGCCTGTCCATCCATATGGTGCTCCTGGTGCAAAATTTTTAAAATGACACTTGTTGCCATATGTCCATTTTGCTTGTCCGTTCATACCGCAAATATGCATTGATGCTCCTGTAACACACCCACAAGCACATTGTCTTATTTGACAGTTACCGTAACTACAATGTCCTAAACAAATTGTGCATCCTGGCTGTCCGCCATATGCTCTTAATTCGCAAGTTGAAGCTTTACAAATATAAGAATTATATCCCTGTGTTCCTGTACAACCTGTACAACAATTCGTTGTACCGCCTGCACATATTGTCCATTGATCTCCTGGTGTTACTTCAAAAACTTTACGTCCGTAACTACCGGCGCCACCAGGCTTGTTTGACCTATTACAACAGGATCCTGCACCTGAACCTCCGCCGCTCCAAAGTTCAACAGCGATCCATGTTACACCTGTAGGAACTGTCCATAAGCAACATTGTCCGCCATTGTTTACTGTGTTGGTATTTGTATTATAAATCCTTAACGTAGCCATTGTACCATTTGTTGGTGCTGTTGCTCCTGCGGAATATTCTAACAATGTTCTTAAGCCTGCCATTTTTTATTTCCTTAATCTGATCCTGCGTCTGGAGTGTTGGGCAACGTTACTTTATGTGCAGGAATGCCGTTCCACGTAGCTGGTAAATCCCTTAGTGCAGCTCTATAGTCTAACCAAGGTTGTTTAACCGCTGCCGGCATATCTTCTGCAATATTACCGTCCGTTGCTTCTAACATTCTATCTCTAATTTCTCTTAACATTTCCCAAGTAATTTCTGGCTCTAGCATATCATATGTCCATGAACCGTCTGCATATGTTAACGTATCTAAGTCAACAAATTCATCTGGTTCTAAAGGATATGAATATACCCAAGTCTCGCCGTTTGAAAGTGTTTGTGTTACATCTGATGCAGCAGTAGTCATTGTAAACGCTGTTGGATCAATTAATGATGCAACTAAAGGATCTTGTTGACTATCTACTAGAACTTTTGTTGTACCTTCTGGTGCAGCAGCATTTTCACCGTCATTAGCTTCATCATAAAATGGATAAGTGTTTTCAATAACGCCAGTTGTTGCGTCTACAAATACCCACCATTTGGATGGACCTGTATATGAAGCATTTACAGTTGTATTGTCCGCTACGCTTGATGATCTAAGCTCGTCTGGGCAAACATATGTAAATGTTTGTGTTATGGTTGTGTTTGTTGGCATTTCTCTTTTCCTCTATGCAAATGATACTTTTACAATTCCGCCGGCGCCTTGGTCTCCACAATAGCAGTTATAATAACAGCAACTTCTTCCGTTAGGTCCTCCGCCTGATGGAAAGTTTGTACAAGTATAAGCACACCCATGTGCTCTATTTCCTACGTTACAAACTGAGCGTTCACCAACACTTTGGCCAAATTGATATGAGTGTCCTAGCCAATCGTTCCAGTGATGCAAACATCCGTCTTTGAGTGAGTTACCTCTAATTGATCCTAATGTAAAGTCTCCTGCTGCTCCCGGTGTGCAATAATACATCGGACAGCAAGTGCTTCCGTAAGCATAAAAACATTGTGTTCTGCCTCCACATCCTCCGCCTGCACAAGTAGTCGAAATACCTGATCCGCTAACGAATGATGTGTATCCTGTACAACCTACACAGTAATTAGATCTACAGCTAGATCCTCCTGCACAAATTGTATATTGACAGCCAGCTACTGTAGAAATCGTTCTAGTACTATATGCTCCGCCTGCTGCTGTTTGAGAAGATGATTGACAGCATCTTGCGCCAGCACCGCCGCCGCCACCTCCCCATAATTCAAATGTTACCTGTGTTACACCATCGGGCACAGTCCATAGACAACATTTACCACCAGAGTTGTGTGCTCTTGACATATTATATACATAAAATGTTTGCATTGCCGGCGGTGCAGCCGGTGCTACATCTGATTTCAAACTTTGTAATGTTGCCATTTTTTATTCCTTATTAAGATCCTGCTAAGACCCAACCGTATGTTGCTCCGCTGTATACTAGTGTTGCTGCGCTGTTGCCGATGTCTAATGATAGATCCTCTGTAAGTCCATGTATCTTATGTCCATTACGAGCAACAGTAGCGTTGTTTGTTCCAAAGTTACCTCCAATATCAATAAATTGGATTGTGTCGTTTACTAATGTATCAGACGACCCTGGTAATGTTAATGTAATAGCCCCTGCTGTTGTATCTATCAATAGGCGTTCGTTAGCGACTGCATTAGTATTTGCAGTGACAGTTCTTACGGTGGTGCCTGCTGACCCAGTTGTTGTAATGTATCTTGCCATTTTAAATTATCCTAACTTCCTATTTGTATTTATGCAGTTGGAGTCTCAACACCAAACGCAACTGCGGTTGTATTAGCTGCACTACTTCTTACAACTAATTTCTGACCTGCACCAACTGCAATACCTGTTCTTTCAAGTACGCCTTTGGGCATGATTTCTGTTTCATATTCTATATATTCAGCAGCAGTTGGTGTATCTAAATCTGCAACCGCTAGCCTAATAGTTATAGCTTGGTTTCCTCTATTAACAATAGAAACACTTGTAATTGCAAACGTGCTAGTTGGCACTGTATACAAAGTAGTATTTGTATCTGCTAATAAATTTTCTGCTCCTAGTCTTCCTGATGCCATTATATTATCCTTACGAGTTCAAAAAGTATTGCAGTGCCAAAGGTGTGCCACTTAGTCCTGCTTCAAAATTAATTGGTTTATCAATTGTTATTCCGCTACTATCAGTTGTTGTAATAGTGTTACCTGAAATTTGTACCACACCAGCAACAAGCGTATTTACATTAAGAGTAGCTGCACCGCCACCAATTTGTGAGTTAATATAAGTTCTGATCGCTCGCTGCGTAGGAACAATTTCATCACTATCAGCAGCAAATGTTCCGTCAGTGCTAAATTCTTTAATTGTTGCACTTGTACCACCTAATGATACAGAACCTAGTTGTAGTTCTTGCAACCCGCTAACACTAAAGTTGTCAGCATCTAGTGTAGCAGTACCAGTTGCCTGTTCAACAGTAAACAAGTCGCCAACTCTAAAGTTACCATCTTGGTCTGTTGATGTATAGAATACTCTACCACCGCCACCTTCTACAGTTTCATTAGCAGGAGTTGGATTTTGTAGCGGAATACCCGGATAATTGGTTTGTGTGAAATTACCTGTACCAATATCTAGGAAATCGTGTCCTGTTAATCGCACTTGTGAATATCTAATTCTATGTGTTACTGCCGCAGCGTGAGCAGGTTCCCCATCTACAGGAATCTCTGGACTTAATTGCAATCTAGCAGTATATGGTCCAGAACCACCTAATTCAAATAATTGAACAAGTTTGTAGATTGTACTATCGCCTGCTATTTGAATATTTGCTCCAGGTTGCGGTTCGTCGGTTAAATTTTCTACATAAACATATTTTCCGCTTTGTAAAATATCAGCATAACCGTCACCAGTTACATCTGCACTTGCTGTCTCATAACCTGTTCCTCTATCAGCAAAGGTAGGTTGTGCAAGCACTCCGCTACCTACTCTTACCGTATGGGGTACATCTACAGTGTTGTTTGGATCTGTAATTGTCATTGTAGGCGGACTTGCAGGATCATATCCAGTGCCCGGTTCTATAATTACAATTTTAAATATTTTATCACCTGCGACTTTTGCTCTTCCTCTTGCAGTTGTTCCAGTTACTGGATCAGCAAACGTAACTCTTGGCTCTATTCTATAGTTTGATGTTTGATCTAATGTAGTTTCAATAGCAGTTCCAGGAACAAGATGGTCCCATCCTGCTGTATCGTCACTCATTTTCTTTACTGTTGCAATTTTTGTACCAGCATTGTATGTGTCAATATAAGCATATTGTCCTACCCCTACGCCGTCTTCTATATAGATTGCCATACCAACATAGTCTGCACTATTTGCTGTATCTGTGTTCGAAATAGTAATAGTAGTTGATGTACCGCTTTGAGCATTATTGAGTGCTGTTGTGTAATCTGCACCACCATAGTTATTTGCTGGATTAGTAAGTTGCACTGCAAAAACACCATTTGTCCTTGTATTTACTGCACTAACACTTGCACCTATACCTTCACCTACAAAGCTATAAGATGCTGTTGTGTAGTTAACACCTGCATTTTCGTATTCTAGTGCTAATATTCTACTACCATCTGTAAATACGCTATTAATAATAGCTTCTGCATAGTAGTTATTTACTGTACCTGTTATAGGTGTTTCAGTAGTATCAATACCTTCAGCTACTGATCCAAAATCACCATAAGAGTTGTTTCCGTTTGTAGCACGAATCTTACCACCGTTCTCTGCAAGATATCCAATATGGTTGTAATACGTAAACACTGACACAAGTTCTGAGCGGCCTAAGTTTGTTACCCAGTAACCAATACCATCACTTAGAATCTGTGTAAAGTCGTTAGCAACAATTGAATCGTTTCCGCCTGCGTGTAGATCACCATCTACTTTTAATCCTATACAAGCTGTACCAAATGTTGAAACGTTTTGAATGTAAGGTGATTTGTTATGAATCCATACAAGCCTATCATCTACACCCTCGCCTGGATCTAAACTCACATATGCACCTGCTGATGGACGACTTGTGCCATAAGAATTTGCAGCGCCTAAAGTACCTGTAAGTCCTGCTAGTGTGCAATTTCTAATACCACATCCGTTTCTAACATAAAACATATTTTCAGTTAGTGAATCACCGTCTGGAGTAATTCTTGTACTACGTAATTCGTCTCCAACAATAGCTGTATGTGAAGGAACACTAATCGGTAATGCTTCTGCATATGTTCCTGTCTTAACATATAGTGTATTATGAATCACTTGTTCTGCAGGTAAACTTGATAAGTTTCCTGCTGTAATCGCTGCTGTTATATGTGAAACAAGTGAGTCGTAAGTGCTTTCAGCATCTGTTTCTGCTGTGTAGGCTACATCAATTACTTGTGTAACTGGAGTTGCTACACTGTTTTCTGTTTGGTAATTTGTTGCAGGAGGTGTATTTCCTAAAACTGCTGCTACAACATCTAAACTGTAATTTATTGCTGCAACTGTTTCTGTTTCCTGGCCAGCAACGTAACTTGCACCAGCTGTTGTAAAATATGACTGCGCTGCTTTTCTTGTTTCTACATTACCGCCATGTGATATATCATACCCTACGTGTTTTACAATTCTTTTCATATCACGTAAACATTTTGTTTTATCGTATGTAAATGCTCCTGTAAATGGCGCAATCGCATTTGCAATTTGATAATCAACCCATTCAACTGTTTCTGCTGCAATAAAATCAATATTTTGATCTAAAAGATATTTTGCATTTACACGAGTAGTTGCATTAAGTATTTGTGAACAAGCATATGCAACTGTTAGCCAAGGCCTGTCTGCTGTAATACCATATGTCGGAGCAGGAGAGTCTGTACCTTGTGGTGAAACATAATAGACATTATCTACAAGTCCAAAATAATCCCATTCTACACCAGTGCCAGCAGTGTCAACTTTTAAAACTTGTCCCGGGTCACCAATTGGTAATCTAGTAGGTCCAGCTCCTGAATAATAAAGAATATCACCATCTGTTGTTAAAACATTTTCTTCAGCTGTTGCACCTACTAGATTCCAAAATGTACCATTAGAATCCAAGTCCGGTCTATTGCTTGCATTATCTGAAGTATGGTTTTGTTGAGCTACATAAGCGTTGTCGCTATATTTAACAAGATCGCCTATTTTGTATGCAGTAGCATCTGCCCAGTCGCCCTGCCATGCAAAACCTTCGTTTAGTTTGCTCCAATATGTTGTGTTTGGTGGTTCTTGTCCTGTGCTATCTGCTGTTGCAAGATATGTGTATCCATTTACTCGGACAACATCGCCCACTTTGTATGCTGTAGCAACATCCCAATCACCTTGTAGGTTAAATCCTGTAATATATACGTCCCAGTCAGTAGTAGCAGTTGAAGGTGTACTACCTGAATGGTTTGTTTTTGCAACATATGTATATCCACCGTACGATACAATATCTCCAGGTTGATAAACAGTTGCTACGTTCCAGCTATCTTCAAATTCTAAACCAGGTAAGAAAACTTCCCAATTAGATTGATCTGTTTGGAATAAACTTGTGCTAGTGTGGTATGTTGTACAAATCCAAAGACTTGGGCCGTTTTTAACAATGTCGTTTACTACATATCTTGTGTTTTGCTGCCATGCTGATCTATAATTAATACCTTGATGATAAACATTCCAATTTGCAATATCATTTTCTAATCCTAAAGCAGCATCAGATGTTGATGTGTGTCCTGTGATAGCAATATAGATAAACCCGTTATATTTTACGATGTCATCTTTCTTGTATCTAGTTGATATTGCCCAATCACCTTTCCAATCAATTCCTGGAGTGAATTCATTCCAATTAGCAATATCATCTTCTAAACCATCAGTAACAGTTTCGGCACTAGTATGCGCTGTTGCACATATGTATGTTGTACCGCCATACTTAGCAATGTCGTTAACTTTATATTTTGTGTTTATTGTCCAAGCGCCAGTATATGAAAGCCCTTCAGCAAAAATATCCCACTTAGACTGATCGTCTTCTAAGCCTAGTGCATTTGTAGCAGCAGATGTGTGTCCTGTGTTACAAATGTAAATGTATCCGCCGTTTCTAACAATGTCGTTAACTTTAAAATATTTGTTAACTACCCAGTCGCCTTCCCATGTTAGACCGTCGCCGAATTGTTGCCATTTAGGTTGAACATCGTTTAAATCAGTTTCTAGGTTTGCAGCACCTGTGTGTGCAAGTATACATATGAAGGTTTTACCTCCATACTGTACAATATCATCTCGTACGTACTCAGTTCCTGTCGCCCAGGCACCTTTCCAAATAAATCTAATTCTACCAAGTTTAAACTCAGCCATCCGGTTCACTCTCCCCTAACTGGCGTTATACAGTTATTTATCACTTTCCACTACTTAGCTGTGAAAAGGTTTTGTTGTAGTCCCACTCCTGACATTCCTCCAATAGCAGTGACAGGTGCTGTAACTTTCAAAGACGTGCTTTCGCCCGACGGTAACAATCCTATTGTTTTATTTTGTATTTGAACGTCTCCTGCAATAAGTGTGTTAGCATTAACAACAGCACCACCACTTGAAATACGTGCTTCAAAATATCCTGCAATCGCTCGTTGAGTAGGCACAATATTGTCGCTATTAGCAACAAATGTTTGGTCTTTTGAAAATTCTCTAACAACAGCACTTGTACCGCCTAATACAATACCACCTAATACAAGCTCATCTAATCCAGATAAGTCAAACTGGCTTGCACTAATTGTCACAACACCAGTAGCTTGGTCAACTTTAAACAGTTCGCCAACTCTAAAGTTACCATCTTGATCTGTTGATGTATAGAATACTCTACCACCGCCTGAACCAACTGTTTCTTGGAACTGTCGAGGTGTATTTTCACTTGTGTATCCAAATACATATCTATTAGGATATGCAGTTTCTGTAAAGTTACCTGTGCCTATATCTAAGAAGTCATGTCCTGTTAATCTTATTTGACTATATTTTTGTCTAATTTCTACTTGCGTGTCATGTTGTGGAGCAGTATTAGTATCTAAATTTGGAGTAATTTGTAATCTAGCTGTAAGATTTGGTTCTGTACCCGTTACATCTTCAATTTTTTGTATACTAAATTGTGCTCCTGGTAATGATCCAAATGTAAGAGCATCACCTGGACCAGGAATTCTTAAAAGATCTTTAACAAATATAATACCACTGCTTGGGAATATATCTGCATATCCATCTCCTAATATTTCTACAGATGCCCGTGTATATTCGATACCGCCACTAGTTAAAAACGGTTGTGCTAAAACGCCATCGTTTACTCTAAATTGATACACAGCATCTATAGTTGAGTTTTGATCGTAAATTATTCCCTCTGGCAGAGTGTTATACCCAGCACCTGGATTTACAATATTAATCTGGTCTAAGCTCTGACTTCTCACACTACATCTTGCAATAGCAGGTGTACCATATGTAATAGGAGTAATAGTGCTTGCACTACTGTTATTGGCAGGAATGTAATAGTGCTGCCCTGTGCATGAAATCAAATTAACTGCTCTAACGTCAACACCTCCAGTAGGAGTAAGTGGATACCAATTAATTGCATCAACACTAGCAACTGTTGCACCTGTATTTGCCATAGCAAAATATAATCCTTGTTCACCTGTTACATACCATGTAGCAATACTTGTTTCTGTAAGATTACTTGGATTTGGTTTAATGCTTTCTTGTAAATTAAATACAGGTGTTTGATCACCTGAAACATGGGCAACTACAGTTCTTGCCGGATTAACAGAAGTTGAGTCTCTAACCATTGCTACAAATGATCTCGGTCCACCATCAAAATCTGTTACAATGTAATTAGCAGGTAAAGGTAATCCTGACTGATTGTTACCTTGTATCCATGAACTTCCACTATCTTTTGATTCGTAGATATTTCCGTTTGTATCGCAAACCATCCAATAATCGCCAGATACTCCTACAAAATTAAACCCAGATCCTAATCCAGTTGTTGATGTAGTCCAGCTGCTTCCGCCATCGGTAGATACATAAATGGCATCTGCTGACGGATTAGTAACCATAACAACATTACCTTGTGCTTTTATGTCGCTAAATGCTGTTCCTGGTATTGTGCCTGCGCTCCAATTTATTCCATCTGCTGATGTTTTACTATTTCCACTTGCGCCTATTGCAATAAATTTGTCATTTACCCAAACACATCCTATCCAGTCATCGGAGTCAGAAACTGATGCATTTGTCCAACTTGTACCTCCGTCTGTACTGTATGAAAACACACTGCCTTGAACACTTGTTAAAACTACAGTATTTTCACCATCAGTAGCAGAAGCACCAATTCTCTTAAAACTACCAGTAGATACAGATCCAGCGTTAAATCCAGGTTTGTTTATGTCTAAATATGGCTCTATAGAATATCTTGTAGTTCCATCTAAACTAGATTCTATTGGTTTGCCTTCTATTATTGTATTCCATCCCGGTTGACCCCATATGTTAGTAATTGTTGCAACTTTTGTGGAAAAATCATATGTATCGATTTTGCCCCATTGACCTGCACCTATACCTTTAATAATCCATATACACATACCTACATAATCATTAGACACATTTTCGTCAGCTGCTGCTAATGTAATTTGTGTTTCAGATCCAGCTTGAGCATTATTTTCAATTCTTCTAAATCCAAAACCACCAGCTGTTGAAGAGTCGTCAGCATCTAATAAACGTACTTGAGATACTCCGCGTTTTCTAAAATCGTTATAGGTTAAGTTAGCACTTACCCCAGACCCTGTAACTGTTGTAGTTGCGTTTGAATATTCTTGTCCTGCGTGTTCGTACACCAACCCTACAACCCTATCATCATTGTCAATAATTGTAGCTTCAACTAGTGCTTCACTTGTTCGGTTATCTAAAACTGCACTAATTGCTGATTCTGCTGTGTTCGATCCTTCTGCAACAGATCCATAATCTCCGTAGGAATTATTTCCGTTTGTAGCTCTTAACTTACCGCCGTTTGTAGCAAGATAACCTATATGGCAATAGTATGTAAATACAGAAACAAGTTCAGACTTTCCTTCTTCATTTGCCCAATAACCGATACCATCACTTAGAATTTGTGTAAAGTCGTTAGCAACCATTGACTTGTTACCACCATCGTGTAACTCTCCATCAATTTTCATACCTATACATCCTGTTCCAAATGTTGTAACATTTTGGACGTAAGGAGATTTACTAGTAATCCAAACACTTTGGTCTGTAGGTCCTGTTCCAGGATCTAGTGCAACATATGCTCCTGCATTAGGTCTACGTGTAAAATATGAATTTTGTTCACCTAATTCACCATTTAATCCTTGTAAAGTACAATTTCTTAACCCTGTTCCATTATGCATTCTAAACATATCACTTAGTTCAAATGTTGGAGCAGGTTTTATTACTGTGCTTCTAAGTTCGTCACCTACTATAGCAGTATCTGTAGGAACAACTATAGGAAGAACTTCTGAATATGTACCCGTTTTTACAAATATTGTTGCAGGGCGTCTACCTGCATCAGCACCAACATATTCACAAGCATATTTAATTGTTCTAAACGGACTTCCTTCAGTTCCTGCTGTAGGAATATCTTGCCCTCGTAGCGAAACATAATATGTATTATCGGCGAAATTTAACGAATCCCAAGTAACAATATTTGTGTTATCTACTACTAATGTAGATCCTACAGAACCTACAGGTTTTCTTACATCTGCTCCGTCTTCTCTAGTTTTAAGGTCTCCCCTGTTGTTTAGAACGTTTGTTGCACTGCCTTCATAAAAAGTTTCCCAGTAACTGCCGTCGTCAACATTAGGAGCAACTAAACTACTATCATCTGACGAGTGAGATTGTATACATACATATGAACTGCCTGCAAAACCGACTACATCGCCTAAAGTATAATATGTTGCTTCTTGCCAAGGGCCTTTCCAATCGTTACCTGTAACAATTTTAACCCAACTTGAACTATCACTAGTAAATGTAATACCATTAGTGTCATACATTCCTGAATGGTTAACACATACAATGTAAATAGTACCTGCGTTTGGAGCAACTAATTCTATACTTCTTGAGGTTTCAGCATCGTCAAAGTTATCAAAATAATCTTCTCGTGTGCTTGCCACTCCGTCTATTCTATATGTAACATTTGTTTCATAATAATTGTAACTACCGCCATCATGATGACCGTTTTGTGTTGTGCTAAAATATATTGCGTGTCCTGAATTTGTAATACTTGATTGATCAAAAACGTAAGTATTACCAGCTACTAAATTAAGTGCAGGGGATTGAGTATTATTTACAAAATACTTATTAGAAGAATTTACGTTTTCTACTGTAACTGTATAAGTTATAGTCTGAATAGGTTCAAAAGGATAAGAACTTGTATCTTGGATTGCACTAAAAATATTACCGCCTTCACGAATTGTATCTCCTGAATAATAATATGTATTTTCAGTCCATTGACCTCTCCAATTATAACCTTCAACTACGATTTCCCAATTTGGACTTCCTGCAGGTAAGTTACCTAAATTGTTATCTAGCAAACTTCTATAACTATATCCACCATACATAACAATATCACCATACTGATATGTTGTTAGTGAATTATATAATGTTTCGTATCCTGTTCCTGGAATATAAAGTTGAAATGCGCCTTGTGGAAACTCTGTAGTGTTTGTAAGTGTGATACATTTTTGGAGACTACTTCCTACTCTTACAACATCGCCTACAAGATAAGTTGTATTGGCTGTCCATGTGCCCATGTAACGAACACCATCTAAAATTAATTCCCAGTTGCTACTATTGCCTTCTAAACCTATTAACGCACTTGCATCACTTGAATGTCCTACTGTACATCTGTATAGTCTTGCACCATATCTTACAATATTATCTTTATAATATCTAGTTGCTACGGTCCAGGTATTTCTCCATTGTGACCCTCTGTTTACATAGGTCCAATTTACAATATCGTTTTCTAAGCCTTGCGAAGCATCTGACGCAATATGTCCGGTAGTACAAATATATGTTGATCCGTTGTAATTTATTACATCACCTAATTCATACTGTCTACCTGCAACCCAAAAATCTCGCCAGTCAAAAGTTGTAGCGACAAAATCCCAATAGTCTATATTTTCAACTAGTCCGTCTATAGATAAATCAGCACTTGTATGACCTGTATTTGCTTTATATAAAGTTGCACCATACTTGACTATTTCGTTTTGTTCATACTTTGTTTGTGTTGTCCACAAACCTCTCCATTTTTGTCCATCTGACATTAATTCCCAGCGTGGTTCTGGATTGCCATATTGATCTACTGCGTTTAAATCATTATCAAATGTGGCCGGATCAGCAATGTGTCCTATTAAACAAACGTAAATTTTACCGCCATTTGATACAATATCGTCTTGATTGTAAGATATGCCAGATCCGTGTGGACCTCTCCAAACATATTTAAATCGTGTAATATTAAACTCTGCCATATTCTACTTCTTCCTAAACATCGGTTGGATATTCGTAACCTTGGTTAATTCTAACAACAAATTCGCCGTCATCGTTTATGTAATAATATACGTTTCTATCATCCCAACGGAATTGTTCATAATTTAAATTCCTATAAACTATATTATGATACGTATCTCTACCTTCAAAAAAGTCTTGTCCTGGTTGGAAATTAGGGTAATCTTGGCTAGGATCATCACCAACGTTATTAATTTGAATACCGTCGGCTACGTCAAGTTGATCAACTTTTGCAAAATGTAAATATCCGTCTGGGTCTCTTCTAAGTCCATAAAAATATCTTGCACCCTGTAAGGAATCTTGTAAAACTCCTACATCATTACCTACATAAAAATCTGACATCATTTATCTCCAGTTATTGTATTTATCAAGTTACGTTTTATAGATCGCCTGTATTTGTGCTAGGATATGCTCTATTTGGTCCCCATATAATTCTTACTGCGCCGTCACCGCCATCACCGCCTCTATGTGTACTACCGTTAACTGTTGCTGCGGATGCTGCACCGCCTCCTCCTCCATATGAACCGCCATAACCGCCATTTGTTGCGTTATAGCCGCCTGGATTAGAGCCACCGCTATTACCTCCAGATCCTCCACGACCTCCAGACCCAGCACCTCCTGCTGCACCTGATGACCCTTCACCTAACAATCCAACACCGCCTCCTGCAGGTGCACCTACTAATCCATAAGTTTGTCCGCTACCGCCGCCACCACCTCCGGCTCCATTAGTACCCGAAGTTGTGCCATACCCGCCATCACCGCCGCGGCCGCTATAACCGCCAGCGCCACCACCGCCACCGCCCCAGCTATTAGGCGCCGCAACACCACCACTTTGTCCTCCACGACCTCCGAATCCGTTACTTAGAGGACTGGTACTATATATGTAATTTCCACCTTTTGAACTACTGGTACTTGTGTAGACAACATTTCCGCTTGCTGCAAGGCCGCCTTGTCCGCCACTAGCCCATAGGTAGCCAGTCCCTTGATAATCTATTCTAGATTCACCACCTCTAGCTCCATTTCCAGTACCACCAGTACCGCCTGCTCCTACAGTAATGTCTAAAACTTGTCCGCCAGTTACAGGTATTGAAACAGCAAATCCAAGGTTGCCTCCGCTGCCGCCAGACCCAGAATACGATCCTGTGCTGCCGCCGCCACCTGCTCCGCCGCCACCTACTACTACAGCACTTATTGAAGTAACACCTGTTGGTACAGTCCAAGTAGTTGTTCCTGGAGTAGTAAATGCAACTTGTCCTACTGGATTAGCGGTAATTGTTATATCACTTGATGTGGCTCTAGTAATGCTCGAATCTATTTCATCGGTTATTTTTACTGTAAATGTTTCATCTGTGTTGTCTGCATCATCAGATGTTCCTACATTAATAACAGCAGAATTATTGTAAACATAAATTTGTTTGCTGTCTGGATTAGGAGTTTTTATATTTAAAATATTGCTCATTCCATAATGGTATTCACAAATATAGTAAAGAGTGTCAGGAGCAGTCAACGGAACTGTAAATACAACTGCTCCAGATTCAGCACCATTTCCTGTTACTCCGTTGCTGAACAAACTACCCGTTCCTGTTCCTCGTGCAGTTTTTATGTAAAAAGGATGCCCTGACGCACTAATATTGAATGTGTACGTAAATCCTCTGTATAATGTCATTTCTGGATTATTTACACTAGACAACTCTTCACCGTTAAATGTATAAGCACTTGCACCACTATTAGTTACAGCATATGTAAACGAAGTTTGAGCATTTGCAAAATCGCTCTGTGTAGTACCTGTACTCGAAGCTAACCAGTTTAATTTTGTTCCATCATTAATGTTAGTTGTTGTTAGATTAATTGCTAAACTATTACCTTCCAATACACTAGTACCATTTGGATAAGAAAATGTATAAGTAGGAGCAACATTATTATCAGTTATCGTAACAGTAACTAGATTGCCATTTGTAGGATATGTATATCCGCCACTTAAATTGTATATTTCAAAAATATTATTTGTGTCACCTATATAACTTGTTGCATCCGTAGTAGGTACCCCAATAGTGACAGATGTTTGTCCAGCATTAAATTGTCCAGTTCCGCTTGATAAACTAATGCGCTGATCCCCTGTTCCTACGACTCTCCATGCAAATGTTGGTGTATCGGAATAATTTTCTACTCCGTCTACTGTGCTTGTTCTGGTAACTACAAGGCTAATACTATTACCTTCTTCTACAGAACTTTCAGCTACTGAAATCGACATTAGTTTTACCACTGCAAGAACATCTTGAATAGTAATTGTACAAGTGTCCCCGACGATAGTATAGTTATTAGTTGCTGTTATTAACCTTAGAGTGTTTGTTGTATTAGTTTGGGCACCTGATTCTGACGAAATAGGAATTACAATAGTTGCTGTAGATTCTCCAGATATAAAGTTTACAGTTCCTACATTTTGGCTTATTCTATCATCGTTAGCTGTAGTAATTCTCCAAGAAACAGAAGATCCTTCATTAGGTGTAGCTGCAACTCCGTTGATTTTGTAAACTCTTGAAACTTCTATTGCAGTGCTGTTGCCTTCTTCTACTGTTTCAGTTGATGCTACACTAATTGACCTAAATACGTTATTTAAATTTAATGTTGCTGAAGAAGTTGAAATAGTATATTTAGGATCCGATATATTAGTTATGTTTATAGTATTAGTAGTTGAATCACTGTCGGTGTTACCTGCAGACATAGAAACGTTAAATGATGCTGTATTTTCTCCTGCAGGAATTACAACTGTTCCTGAAGTGGGCGAAATACGACTATCTGGATTTGATATTGACCAACTAACTGTTATGTCATGATTGTTATTTACTATACCATTTCTAGTTGCTGTTCTAGAAACTGTAATTGCACTTGTAGTACCTTCGGTTAAGTTATACGAGTTAGCTAAAAATCCTGCCGTATATGTAGGAGGATTAGGATTTGCAGTTATTTCTATATCTACTGTAACTCCTGTTTGATTAGCAGTAAATAGATATTGATCGCTAAGACTTCTTGCACAAACTCTATAAGTTCCTACGCTATTTCCTACTTGTCCAACAGAGTCATCTAACACAGGTATACATAATGTTTTTGTTACAGTATTAGCAGATGCATCAGGTTTAAATTGATGAAGTAACCAACAAGTCCCTGTTGCATTTGTTGATAAACTTGAAGGAATACTTAATGTTGATCCGCGTGTGCTAACATTGTATTCAAAAGTTGGTGTATCGCTAGTATAATAAACAGTTCCTGGTTGAGATGTATTTTCGTACAAATCTTTCGTTCTATTACTAGGATAATTACGGTCATTACCCCAAATAATTCTTACAGCACCTTGTGTACCAGAGTCGCCTGCTCTAGAATCTCCTTGGTCTCCAGGCCAGCCTGCGCCTCCGCCTCCAGCACCAAAGTAACCATCTCCAACTGTTCCATTGCTTTTGTATCTACCATCTGATCCTAAAGATCCATTTGTACCACCACCGCCGTTTGACAATGTTCCTGCGCTACCGCTAGTTCCATCAAACCCGTATATTCCAGTACTTCCTGCTTTTCCGTATCTATACCCACCTGCTCCGGCACCACCATTACCATCTTGTGCTGATTGATAATTTGCATCACCTACTTCGTATGCAATACCACCTGCGCCACCACTACCTGTATAACCACCAGCGCCGCCTCCAGCACCTGGATATCCTGTTTCTATAGCACCTTGTTGCGTGTATAAAACTGATATACCTCCGCCTTGGCCGCCAGCGCCACCACCAGCACAAGTAGATCCTCCAGCAGTTAAATCAGTTATATATGTTCCTCCCGAGCCGCCATCATTTGATGTGTTGCCTCTTTGAGAAGTGCCGCCACCGCCACCGCCGGCACATAAAATCATCGAACCACCTGTTATACAAACCGCAGAGTCTCCTCCAGCTGATCCGGAAAGTCCTGAATTACCTGTGCCGCCATTACCTACTTCAATTTCAAGAGTTCCTCCTGGAGTTACACTTACATCTTGCATCCATGCTAACGCTGCACCTCCGCCACCTTTACCCCAAGATCCAAACTGCCCTGATACTGCTCCGCCACCTGCTCCGCCTCCGCCTATAGCTGCTATGCTAACAGATGAAACATTTGACGGTATTGTCCATGTGCAGTTTTGGGTAAAGAGCTGTTGTCCTTGAACAGGTTGATTGTCTATTGCAAAGGTTTTGATAAAAGGTATTTCAAACTGTGCGCCTGCATTATCGTAAACACTTGTTATAGCAGATCCAAAATCAATAGCTACAGATTTGCCTGTCGGCCCTGTCGCTGTTTGTGTTAAAACAAATGGTGGCGACATTATAGTTTTAGAACCCACTGTGGCCAGTAATCTTACAGTTTGGTTTGTAAATGTTCCGCTATGCGAAATAGTTAATTTTGTAACATTATATCCAGTAGTATCTACACCTGCGGCTGCAAAAGCATAATTAGGAGCACTTGCTGTCTCTCCTTCTAATGTTTCTATCGACCATACAGTATTAGTTACGTCGGCCGCTAAATGATAGTCTACAGAAGTATTCGAAGGTGAAATAACAATATAATCATGATCAGTTAAAACAATGCCGTCACCAGCACTGCTACTTGAAAGTATTGCTAATTTACCTATATCTGCCATTAGCTAAATGCCTGTCCTGCTATAAATGCATACCAAGATGTTCCGCCATTAGTAGAAATCGCAGAAATTATATCAGTTCCTGATTGAGTAAGCGTTGGTGCAGATCCGTTAGCCCACTGGAAACTAGGAGGCCAAGTTATTCCAAAACTCGCACTATTTGTAATTATAAAAGTTAATGTTGTGCCTGACGTTGGTACATTATTAATGCTAACAGTGTTTACAGCACTATCTAAAGATACTGAAAAAACACTAGAAGCACTACAATCAACTGTTAAAATATTACTTGCTGGGCTTATTGATGCAACAGGTTCTGTGTTTCTGCCTTTTACGTAAATGTTTCCTTTCATAGTTCCGTGAATAGAACATTGATAAGTCCAAGTTTCGCTATTATTATCTGGCGGAGTTGCATATAAAGTACCGTCAACTTTTCCTTGTGCATCGGCTCCTGTGCTTACAGTACCAGTTGGGCTGACATGAACTATGTAATCACCAGTAATATTCTGTCCATTTTGTTGTAATTGAAAAGGATGTCCATTACAGTCCAAATGAAATGCAACAGTATCTCCTGCTGTAACAGATATATTTTGATTAGTATCTCCGCCATCAAAAACATATGCATTTCCTGATGTAGTTACTGCATATGTACGTGCTGCATTTTTGTAAATTTGATCGTATGTCTTTGTAGCATTCTGCCAAGCTGTTCCGTTATAATATAACAATGCACCTGATGTAGGACTACTAATAAGTGTATCAGTTAATCCAGCAAAAGTCGACGATCCTGTGCCGCCGCCGCCACCTCCGCCTCCACTACCAGAGTCAGATATAACTGCTTTCCATAAATTTTTTGCAGATACATATGTGTAAACTGTATTTCCTACAACAAATTCTTGGTTGTTTACAGGATTGCTGGGAAAGTCTATTGCTGCCATTGTTTTATTCCTTTTATATATTTAAGTTAAATCTATTGTAATTATTCCGTCAATAATATCAGTTGATGTACTTCTTGTAGAAGTAAGATTTGCTTCGTTGTCACCACCTAATATGTTATCACCATTATAATAAAACGCCCTGCCAAATCCACCATCTGTTCTAGGCGTGCTAGGAGACCATTCTGCAACCTTCAACCAATAGTTACCAGTCTGATACTCGTATGCAATTATTTCGCCACATCTATTTACCACTCCGCTATTTGCATTAGGATTTCCTACAAAAAATCTGTTTGCGGTTAGATCTGCATAACTACAAATTCCAAAATCCGTTGTGCTTATATCAAAATTAAAAATTGTAGAATGATATTGGTAGAAAAATGTTCCTGCATTATAATTATATATTTTAAAATAATATAAATCATTTGCAGAATCGTAAGTTCTTACTGCAAATTCATTTTCACTATAAATTTTACTAAATTTTTGTTTATCGTTTCCACCTACGTTTACTGTTAGAGTATTTTGTGTTTGTAATGAATACGACCCTAGAGGACCTGACCATTGTTCGATCCTTGTGTAATCACCGTCATATGTTAATACAAGCAACACATCGTTAAGGAATTGTACATCTAATATTTTTTTATTAGAAGAATCATTATAATCTAATTTATAGACCTGTTGTTGTCTAGAATACTGCCCTGAAGGATCTGCTCTTGACCATACAGAAACGCCTCCTAAATATTCTACAACATTATTGACTTCTGTGCCCCAATATTCTCTTGAAATTAATTTATTATCTCTTAGAACAACAGGTTTACCGAAGCCTTCTGGTCCTGAACCTTCTGTTTCTGGATGACTAATTGTTTCTATAGCAGCTGACCAATTTAATCCTACGTCTTGTTTGATATATTCTACATTTCTGCTGAATGGATTGTTATCGCTTGTGACTATTATGCCACTGTCCATAGCAACAAGATCGCCTATGTTTTCCATTACAGAATTTAACGAATATGAACCATTAGTATAATTCCAAATTAAAGCCTTAGTACCTATTGTTCCTGTATTATTAGTGTTTGTAATTCTATTTGTAAATGTTATGTTTTGTCCATAAGCAGCAACATCTGTCGGCCAAGCGCCGTGTTGTCCTTGAGTAAAAATATTTGTTTTTACAACAGTTCTGCTTGACCAATACGGATCTCTTATCTGCAAAATCTTGTTATATGCACCTACTGTTAACACCAAACTTTCTGTCCCTTCAGTAATTGAGTCAGAAATAACTGGTATTTCAATTGTTGCAACACTATTTGTAGTTGTAACATTTCCTGATAAAACAACTAGAATATCATTTGCTTGTACTCCTGCTATTTCATAGTTTATAACTGTTCCTGTACCACTGCCATTATATGTTATTTTTGCATATGCAGTGCTTCCTTCCTCTATATATTCTATAGTTTCACCGTTGGCATTTTGGAATTCTAAAATATACACTTCTGGGGGTGTGTTAGGAAGTAATGGATCTTCTCCTAAAACTACTGGCAGGTTTAACCCTCCTACAGATATAAATGCTGTATCTATTGTATTGTCTATTAGCAAACTTCCTTCTGCATACCTTGTTGCAAGATCTACATTGTCTGATCTAATACCTTTTTTAGTTTTATATCTTTTTTGTCTGTAATCCATTATGTTATCTCTGCCAATCTTTTGCAAATATGCCAACAATAATTTTTTATAGCTGTTTCTATATCATTAACTGTCCATGCTTGATTTCCTGTAAATATATAAACCATATTACCAATAATACTCTGTCTAGCACTATTAGTTTGATTTAACATTAATTGTTCGCTACCTGTTCCCGGAGTTGTATTTGTTATTCCACCACTTATTGTCGGATGACTAGTCAAACTTGTGTAGCTTGTTTTATCACTATCTAAAAATACAGTAGGACTGTTGGCATAAAAACTCCAATCTCCCCAATGTGAAGTTGTTAAAGTAAAACAAACCATTACCATAGAATTAATATTGTTATCGCCTGACCAACCCCAAATTTGATAAGTAGCTCCAGCTTTTCCTCCTGTGGGTAAAAAGTTGCCTACAGAAAATCCTCTATTAGTGTGTAACTCTACATCTGCTATACGTACATTTTTATTATTTGTAAAATTAGCTGTAGCAACAGGACTGGAAAGTCTACCGTAGAATGATTGATTTATAGCCCAAGGTCCATAGTATTGACTAGAATTACCACTACCAGGGTAATCAGGCTCGTATCGACCTATGCTAGGTTCCATTGCGCTTAAAAAAGTAAATGGATACCTGTCGTTTGACGGTCCATTTATTTCAGCAGTTTTGTATAATGTTGCAGGCCAACTAGCCCAGGGTGATCTATGAGTTCCGCCGGTTTGATTATATATTCCATTTCTTAAATTTGAAGAGGTTCCTCCATGCCAGTTTGAATATATATTTGTTGTGTAATCGTAACCAAAAACACTACTAATGTCATCTGGATATCTTAATCTAATACCATTCACAAATCTAAGTCCACTGCCGGAAAACACAGCACCTTGTCCTGAAGAAGTGTTACCTGTAGCCCATATATATTCACCTGTACCATCATATGGAGGTTCCCCAGATCCAGTTAGGTTAATATCAGATTTAAAGTCATCATCATTTCCTAATAAGGCTGTTATTGTAAATAAATCATCAAAATAACTTCTATCATAATCTGGATTGGTTGGCGCTGTATTAGAACTATCTGTAATACTAATACTAAATGCACTTCCTGGGTCAACATCTAGCTGTACTGTTAGAGTTTCTGTTTCAACTGTTGTATCTGATGCTAATTCGATGTCAAATGAACCTAAGCCTTCTGTAATTGTTACAGTTCCAGTTAAATTTCCGACTATATCTTCAGCCTGGACACCCGAAATTGTATATGCTAAACTAGTACCATCAGGAATTAGAGATGTAGATACTTGTATAGTTATGGTGTTTCCTTCTGCTAAACTTACAGACTCAGAACTTAAACTATAAGTAGGTTGACTTATTGAAATTTTTCTCCATCCTGTTCCCCCATATATAAACAAATCTGTACCTATAAATGCTTTTTCTCCAATGTAAGCAACAGGAGGTAAGTCTGGTACTGAATTGTAATACTTAATATCAACATTTTTTACTACATTATATCTTGCCATTATATTTCCTATGTTGCAGAACTAGGATAACTTCTGCCTTGCCCCCAAATAATTCTTACTGCGCCAGGTAACGGAGTAGAACCGTCTTGTCCCAAAAACCATCTATAATAAAATCTAGCACCATAACTAGTTATAATTGCTTGATCTCGAATTCTACCACCAGCGCCACCACCACCACCGCCGCCGGCTCCAGAACCATTATTTGGAGCAGTTGAGCCGATTGCACTACTACCTGTGCCACCTTTAGTTCCACTATTGTAATTAATTACAAGTGGATTTGTACTAGTTACAAGATTAGGCGCACTGGTTCCGCCACCACCTGTGCCACCTTGTCCATAAATATTTGTTCCGCCGCCCGGACCACCGCTGGCTTGTTTGTAATAGTTATATCCACCAGTACTTCTATAAAAGTCACCTAATCCACTACCGCCTTGGCCGCCACCGCCTCCGGTGCCATATCCTCCGGCTCCGCCACCGCCGCCAGGCCTTACACCACTGTTGCCACTCGCGCCTGCATTACCATTTGATCCATTAGATCCTCCACTAGAGGTGCCATAGCTAGGATTTGTATAATATGCTCCTCCTGCTCCTCCACTAGTAATAGTGCTAGGCCGATTGCCTCCTTCGCCTCTAATATAAACAACCGAATCTTTTGCAAGAAAACTCTGTCCACCATTGCTAGGATAATTGTAATTGTTCATTGTCGGATAAAAAGTTAGATATGAACCTGAATTGCTAGAAACATATTCAAAAGGAGTATTATAACTTGTAGATCCTCTGCTTCCTGCTGATCCTACTTGTACGGTAAAGGTATCTCCTGGTTGACATGATATACCATTCATCCAAGCAAGGCCTCCGCCTCCGCCTCCACCACCACTTCCGTTACTGTAATATCCTGTTGCTCCTCCAGCACCTCCTCCTATAACAACAGCACTTATGTCAACAACACCGGAAGGAACAGTAAAGGTATAGGAACCAGGACTTACATAAATTTGTTCTCCTGAAACTACAGTAGTTGTTACATCATTAATAACAACAGTTTGAGATAAGGAGCCTGTAGGATTTCCTAAACTATCATTTTGAGCAAGGGTTAAAGTAAAAGATTCAGCCCCTTCAGTAGCACCATCTAAACTAATACTACAAAATAATGATGCAACTCCACTGCCAATTGTTAAAGTACCAGTGAGCGAACTTAGTCCTAAATCTGCTGCTGTTACACCATCTCCTGTAATTGTATAAGCTATAGTGACACCATCTTCTGTGTATGGAGCAACTAGTTCGAATACTACAGACTGTCCTTCATCGACAGTTGTTTTGTTTGCAGTCAGTGTAAACGGAGCAGCAACTTCTTGAGATTCTAATATCTTCCAAACACTGCCGTTGAATACTACAAAATCTTCTAAACTATCAATATAAGCAATTTGTCCTATATCTACATCATATTCGAGATCATCAGGAGTTGCATAAATTAAAGTATTGGCAATATTATCAACTTCGTTACCGTCGATGTCGTACCGCAATTTTTTATAAACTGCCATTACTTCTCCTTCAGTAACCAGCCAACTGACGTGTTTACGTATACAAGACTTGATCCTGCATAATCAACATCAACTGTTAAACTTTCTGCAAGACCTTGAATAAAGTGTTGTGAACTTGAAACAGTCAAATTGTTAGTAGCAAAAGTGCCTCCTATATCTAAAAACCTTACTTCGTCTCCTGTTGAAGGATTTGTAGGTAGGTTAATTGTAATAGCACCAGATGATGTATTTGTAAACACTAGAGTATTTGCAGCAACATTATACGGACTATCGGAACTTGTAATAGTGACATTTGACAAATTTTGTCCTCCACCACTGCCACTACCTCCTGTGTTGTCTATAAATTCAATTGCTGTTCCGGTTGCATTTACTGCTAGTATTTTATTAGCCGCAGCTGACATAGAAGACGGAGTATCTGTCAGTCCAACAAATGAACTACTTCCACTACCACCGCCTGTGCCATTATATGTTTCAATTATACCACTGCCATTTGTTTGTACCCATACACTTTCAGTGCTGTACCATACAGCTAATATACCTAATTCACTATCGTACCACAAATCACCAGCAGCCGGGCTAGTAGGAGGAGTTGTCGAAACTGTTACACTTGCGCCACCTGAACCACCTGAACCACCGCTGCCTGTTATTGTTAAAATATTATTAGTCAAAGAAGTTGTTATACCAGTGCCGCCTACAATCGCAAATGTAGTGCTTCCTGGTGCTGCTGCTGAAGTTCCTGTATCTGCTTGAATAGAGTTGTATGCAGTGCTTGAACTTGTAGTAGGAACAAAACCTGTACCGTTGTATGCTAAAACTTGTCCATTCGTAGCATTATCTATACTAATTTTTAAACTAGATCCGTCACCTATTGCATTATAAACTTCACTAAAATTACTGTTTACTTTTCCTGCACCCGAACGTAGGCTATCACCTGTTCCGTCGTTAGCTGCTAATCCTGTTTGTATTTCTTGTCTAGCCATTTGGATCCTCGTTATCAAATTTCAAGTCTTTATTATCAAATGTAATTGTTACTAAGTCAAATGTAGGAAATACACTTAACTTTCTATAATCTTTTTGTGGAGGATTCAGCGGGACATCTGGTATTGTTATTGTTCCTTCGCCAATTCCTTGGAAAACTCTTAATGTAAGTTCTCCGTTGTCGTCTACATAATAATTAAAGTCTCTATCATCAAATTTATACTGACTGTAAATTAAATTTCCGTATCTAGTTTCATGAAATTCATCTATACCTTCGAAAAAATCGCTTCCTGGGATAAAATGGGGGAAGTCTTGATCTGCATAATCTCCGATTCCGTTAATTACAATTCCGTCATCACTATCTAAACTATCAACTTTACCTAAAATAAGTTCACCTTCTTCGGCACGTAGCCCGTAGAAAAATCTTTGCCCGGCTGTTTGTTTTGCAACAATCCTCGGATTATTTCCTACATACCATTTAGTTGCTTTGCTACGAGCCATGATGATCCTACAATATTTCTACATAACTTACAATACAATCTACACTAGCTGCAAGATTGCTTTTAACAGCTAGTTGGTTGTCATTTGCTAATATAAGTTTTTCACCACCATTTATTGCTCTTAAACTACTATTTGGTGGTAGAGGTACTTGTTTTAAATAAAATACTTCTGTATCTGTGCTATCAGTTACAGTTACGTCTACAAAAAGATTACTTTCACTTACATTAGCTAAACTTATACCAATTACAGTAAGTTTACTGTTATTAGTATTATCTAAAACAGTTTGCTTTGTTGTTCCTATATCTTTAAATGTTGCATTTCTAAAATATGTTGCCATTTTTTTATCCCATAATTAACGCTGCTGCGAACGCTTGATCTTCAGATGCTTGTTGTGTTATTCCACCTGTACTAGATGCTGCGACAGGCGTCCATGCACTTCCGTCCCACTGTAAATAATCTCCAACTTGTTTTCCTGTTGTATCAATATCTCCAATTTGATCTAAAATAATACTAACATTAGCACCATCAATAGTACCAGGCTGCCATCTATTATTTGCATCATTCCAAACAAGTGCTTGCGCATCATTTGCACCAACTTGTTCAAGCTGGTGTGTTTTTATTAAACTATTTACTGCATCTATCAATAATACCGAGTCATCTCCGAACACACTACCTTTTAGATCGCCGATCATATCATCGCCTGCGCTGTAAAATCCTACATCATCAGTAAACGAAGATAGCAATGTAGGAACATTCAATAGATCGCCGTAATCTCCACTAAATGCTACATTAGCAAAAGAAGGAATATTACTTAAACTTGTATAGCTTAATTGACCAAAAGAAGTATTGCCTGATCCGTCTGTTATTAATGCCTCGCCGACATTACCGTCTGCTGTTGGTAAGTTGTATGCATTGTTAATTCTAATTGAACCATCAATACCACTTATTTTAATTCTTTCAGAGGAAAGATTAAGAACATTATTATTTGCCGATCCTTGGTCACCAGTTTTAAATATTATGTCACCGCTTGCTGCATTACCTGTACTTGTACCAGCTTCGATAGTCAAGTTACTGCCGCTTACATTGGTTCCTGATGAATTAGGAGTTTTTATTGTTCTATTAACAGACCCAGTAGTAGTTGTTGCTGTTTCGTTTAAATAGATATTTCCGTCTGCAAAAATGTCAGTTGTATTTGCAAGAACAATACTGTTAGCATTTAATTCAATTTGAGGTACATTTGCTTGGTTAGCATATTTTAACGCAACACCTTGAGAGAATATTTCATTCTGCATAGTAAGCGTACTATTAATTGTAATAGCACTATTAGATGTGCCTCCTCTTGCTGCAACATCGCCAAATGTATCTGTTAAACTTGCACTTGTTAAATATCCGCTTGTATTATTAAAGCTGATTACACCGGTACTTTGATCAAAACTAATATCACCAGTGCCGCTAATTGCAGTTAGAGTAATTACGCCTATGTCATCATTAAGATCGCCTAAGTCTGTTGCAATCTTTTGATAGGCACTTCCATCGTTTGTAAATTCCCATTCACCGTTTGTTTCATTCCAACGTAGAGCAACATCAGTTTGGTTACCCCTGTTAATTTCAATACCAGCATTTTCGGTAGGAGCAGTAGCTGATCCCACATCACTGTTTAGCGTAATTAAGTTGTCGCCAACATTTAACGTAGTTGAATTAACAGTTGTTGTTGTACCGCTGACTGTTAAGTTACCATTAACAGTCATGTCATTGACTGTAATGTTATTTGTTGTAGTGTTGCCGCGGCCTGTTACACTGTCAAGTGTATCGGTTTCATTAATATTTGCACTTGTTAAGTATCCACTTGTGTTGTTGAAACTAATTTCACCTGTTGTGCTGTTATAACTAATGTCGCCAACACCGCTTACTAATCCACGTACTTCGGCATCTGTTCTCTCAGTGAAAGATATTGTACCAGTTGCACTATCGTATGATAAATCACCTGACGCACTTATCAATCCACGTACTTCTGCATCAGTACGCTCTGTAAAACTAAACGTACCTGTTGCATTATCATATGATAAGTCGCCACCAGCTGCAAACAATGCTCTTACTTCTGCATCAGTACGTTCTGTAAAACTATATGTACCGCTTGCATTGTCATAAGTTAAATCACCGCCAGCTGATAAATCAGTAAGAGTAATAAAGTTTGCGTTGTTTGTTAAATCACTAGTATCAACTGCAAATACTTTGTAATCTGTACCGTTATTAGTGAATGTCCACTGTGTATTAGATTCGTCCCATTGTATTTTTACAGTGTTTTCAACACCACGTCTTACAGCAATCCCTGCATCTTCTGTAGGATTACCAGTAACATCGCTGTTTAGTGTTATTTCGTTATCTGCAACATCTAAAGTTGTAGTATTAATTGTAGTTGTTGTACCACTAACTGTAAGATTTCCGCTCACTGTCATATTATTAACAGTAATATCGTTAGTTGTAGTGTTACCTCTACCGGTTACACTATCTAGTGTATCTGTTTCTGAATAACTTGTTAAATATCCTGTGGTATTATTAAAACTTATAACACCAGTTGTATTGTTATATGAGATATCTCCAGTGCCGCTTATAAGTCCACGTATTTCTGAATCAGATCGTTTTGTATAAGACATAACACCTGTTGAAGCATTATATGTAAGATCTCCACCAGCACTTATAAGTCCACGCACTTCTGCATCAGTGCGCTCTGTAAACGACACAACTCCTGTTGCACTATCGTATGATAAATCACCACCTGCGCTAATTGCACCTCTTGCTCTAGCAGTAGTAAAGTAAAGATTAGATCCTGATTCGCTAATATCACCTGTTCCTAAAACAACAGCACCTGTTTTAGTATTAACACTCGAAACTGCTTGAGCACCAGCAGTAAAGCTAATCACACCAGTTGTAGAATTATATGAAATATCTCCACTTGCACTTATTAATCCTCTAATCTCAGCATCTGTTCTTTCAGTGTAACTAAATTGTCCAGATGTAGAATTATAAGAAAGACTGCCTGCTGCGCTAAACAAACTTCTAATATTTGCATCTGTGCGCTGTGTCGGAGTATTAATTAAGTCAGTATAATCTCCTGTAGTAGCAACAGTTGCTAGAGTAGGAGTACCGCTTACTTCTGTGTATGCAACTTTTCCAAATGTTACAGCACCGCTACCATCAGTAACCATTGCTTGTCCTGATGTACCATCACTTGAAGGTAAGCTATATGCTGCGTTAATTGTAACTGCACCGTTGCTACCGCTTATCTTTAAACGTTCAGATAGCGCATTTGTTGTAGATCCTGTTGAACCTGTGCTACCTGTTTTAAATATTATGTTACCACCGGCACCTGTACCAGTCGAACTACCTGCTTCGATACTTAAATTATTACCAGCAACGTCAGTACCTAATGCATTTGCAGTTGCAATTTTCTTTGTGTCACCGCCACTTGTATTAGTTTGCTGATTTGCTAACCATAAATCACCATCTGAATAAAGTTGGTTGATATAATTAAGTTGAATGTAGCCATTGTACATTCCCACATTTGTTTTATTAGTACCTACTTCAGTTTGTAAAATAGTACCGTTAGTAAATATTTCATTACCTACAGTCATATTTCCGCTAAACGTTACATTATCTGTTGTAGTTGCACCTCTGCCAGTAACAGTTGCTAAGGTATCTGTTTCAGCAGTAAGATATCCTGCTCCGTTAGAAAAACTTATAACACCTGTAGAGCTATCGTACGAAATATCTCCAGTGGCACTTATACCAGCTCGTGTAATAAAGTTACTATCGTTAGTAAATGTACTTAAATTTGCACCAACAAGTGCAACGTCTGTTCCGCCAACTGTTAATCCACCAAATTCTGCAGAATTTGTTGTTGTTGCTCCTCGCCCTGTAACCGTATCAAGCGTGTCAGTTTCAGTATAACTTGTTAGATAATTGCTAGTATTGTTAAAACTTATTTGTCCTGTTGCACTATCATAAGAAATATCACCAGTTCCGCTTATTCCTGCTCTAGTAATATATCCTGTGTTATTATTAAAAGTTATGATACCTGTATTTGTGTCATAACTAATATCACCTGTAGCACTTATTCCACTTCTTGAGATAAAATTACTATCGTTAGATAACTGACTTACTGCATTGGCAAGCACATAATATGTAGAACCATCATTTGTAAATTCCCATTTATCGCTTGTTTCATTCCAACGTATATCAACATTAGTTGATGTTCCACGTTCTACTATAAATCCTGCATTTTCGCTAGGTGCACCTGTAACATCTGAATTTAAAACTATTTGATTGTCTGCTACATTTAAGGTTGCAGTGTTTATTGTAGTTGTAGTGCCACTAACTGTTAAATTACCAGAAACAGTCATGTCGCCTACAGTAATATTATTTGTTGTAGTTGCACCTCGCCCAGTTACACTATCTAGTGTATCTGTTTCTGTATAATTTGTTAGATATCCACTATTATTTGCAAAACTTATAACACCTGTGCTATTATCATATGAAATATCACCTGTTGCACTAATTAATCCTCTTACTTCTGAGTCTGTACGCTCAGTAAAGCTAATTACACCAGTAGAATTGTTATAACTTATACTTCCACTTGCACTAATAAGCCCACGTACTTCTGAATCTGTACGCTCAGTAAAGCTAAATGTTCCGTTAGTATTGTTATAACTTAAACTTCCAGTAGCACTTAAACTTGCTAATGTAATAAAGTTTGTATCATTTGTAAAACTACTTAAAGTTGTTGGAGTAGAATAACTTATAACACCAGTTGAACTATTATAACTTAAATCTCCAGCAACACTTATTGCTGCCCTAGCTCTTGTATTAGTAAAATATAAGTTTGTAGAACCTTCAGATAGATCATCTGTTGTTTTTGAAGCGAAATCTGTATCAAAACTGTTAGATACATAAGGATCTGCAGGTTCCCAGTACTGATTTGCATTATCCCATACTAAAAATTGTCCGTTTGCCGGTGTTGTTGTATAATTTACATCAGTTAAATCAGCAATACTTGCAGCAGCTATTCTTGCATCTGCTTCTGTATCTGTATATTTTGTAATACTGAATACACCCGTTGTGCTATTATATGCAAGATCTCCACCTGCACTAACTAGGCCTCTTACCTCTGCATCTGTTCTTTCAGTAAAAGATATAACACCAGATGAGTTGTCGTATGAAATATCACCACTTGCACTAAGATCAGCAAGTTTTATATATCCTGCATTGTTAGTTAGATCACCTAAGTCTACAGGTGCGGTGTAACTTATAACACCAGTGGTGCTATTATAACTTATATCGCCTGTTGCACTAATCAGTCCTCGTACTTCTGCATCTGTGCGTTCTGTAAAACTAAAGATTCCAGTTGCACTATCATAAGATAAATCTCCAGTTGCACTTACTGCTGCCCTAACTCTTGCATCTGTGTAATATAAATTTGTGCCTTCGCTAAGATCAGTTGTAGATTTTGCTGCAAATGCTGTGTTAAATCTAGCCTGTGTATAGTATAAGTTGTTTGTTCCCTCAGCAAGGTCATCTGTTGTAACACCACTAAGGTCTAGATTTGAACCAGTATTAGATTGAATACGTGCATCAACTCTTGCATCTGTGTAATAAAGATTTGTACTACCTTCACTAAGTGCATCTGTGTCGTGATTTGAAATATCACTTACTGTACCTGTAACATCACCTGTTAAATTTCCAGTAAATCCTGTGCTTGCTGTAACAGTTGTACCTGTAATTGCAGCAGCAGATGTGCCACCTATAATAGTTCCGTCTATTGTACCGCCATTTATATCTACAGTGGCAAATGTGCTTGTTCCAGAACTAGTAATATCGCCTGTAACATTACCAGTTACATTACCTGTTAGATCACCTGTGACATTACCAGTTACATTACCGGTGACATTACCTACTAAATTAGTTGCTAAATCTTTATTTGCTGTCCATCTATCATTTGTTGAGTCGTATGTAAAGGTTGCATTTGCACCATCTACAGTCAAACCTGCTCCATCTGCTGCCGCAGCATTTGCTGCACCGCTTGCAACAACTATATTAAGGTCATCAACAGTCAGTGTTGTGCTATTAAGTGTTGTTGTAGTGCCGTTTACAGTAAGATCGCCTTCAACAATCAAACTATCGTCAATAGTTACAGTTGTGCCTGTTCCTGTAGCTGTGATTGTATCTGTTAAAACAGTGCCTGTTGCAGTTACATTAACAAATGTAGGACTATCAGTAGTTTCAATTCCCTGTCCAATGCTAATTTGCCCTGTAGTATTGTCATAGGTGATGCCAGTGCCGCCGCTTAGGCTTGTAAGAGTGATGTAACCAGTTGAATTATTAAAACTAAATGTTCCGTTTGTGCTTTCGTAGCTTATATCGCCTGTAGCACTGAACAACCCACGGACTTGTGCGTCTGTTCTTTGTGTAAAACTAAAAACACCTGTTGACGAGTTATATGTTAAATCGCCTCCAGCACTTAAACTACCTAATGTTATGTAGTTTGCATCGTTAGTTAATGAGCTTACATTGTCAGCATCTGTTAAAACAGTATCTGTACCAATGTTTATTGTAAATCCTGAAGCGAATGCAGCGGTATCATTATCAATATCAATTGAGAAATCGCCCGGCCCTACCTGCAGACCTTTTTTGATTTTAAAATCACTAGTTGCCATCTGGTTCACTCTCCCCTAAAGTGGCTTATATAATGTATTTATCGGTTACACAGTTATCATAGTCTTAGCTACCTTGTAAACTAAAGTGTTTGCTGTATTTGGAGTAGATAACAACTCTATATTGCCCCCCGATACTTGTGTACTAAACGCTGCCAAAGCTGCTGATCCTGTAAACAATATTGCGTATTCAGTTGATTTTACACCAGCATTATTTGAGCTATCATGTATAATTAACATTTCCTGTGCTTGGTATTCACCATTTGTGCTGTCCGTAACTTGTATTAAAACTTTTGCAGTTCTAAAATCTGCTACAGCCCATTCAGCAACTTTTGCTGTACTTGTTCCGCTTGCGCTTGTAGTTTCTGTATCCATTGCAACGTCTTGTACTTGTAATGGTGCTTTCGGAGTACTTGTTTGTATGCCTACCGAGTCTGCACTACCGTCTACAAATAAAGCGTGTGTCTGTGCATTAGATTCAACTCTAAAATCATAGCTTGCGCCAGCTTCGTTTATAGTAACATCGCCTTCAATAATTGCACCTGCATCTGCTGTAAGTTGATTTTGTATATCAACTGTGCCTGTGCCTGCTGCTCTTAATTCTAAGTTACTATTAGATACAGTTGTAGTAATATAACTTGAATTTATTTCTATATCACTAACATTTAATTTTGTAAATCCGCTTTCGGTTAATTCAGCTGCTAATACATTATTAGTATAAAATTTAAGTGTATCATTATCTGCACCTGGAGAATCTTCTGCTGTAATAAAAGTATCGCCGTCAACATCTCTTGCACTTTGCAAGTTTACCCATGAGTTTCCGGAATATCCTTCAAAACTGTTTATTGTTGAATTATATCTCATATATCCGTCAACAGGACTTGCAGGTCTTTGAACTGTAGTACCTACAGGTATTCTTATAGAGTCAGTTGCATTAATATCTACAGTAATTTGAGGACTTGTTGTATTAACACCTATTCTATGTTCAGTACCGTCAACATATAAAGTATCAGTATCTACTATTAAATCATCTAGTTCTAATGCACCTAATGTAATACTGTTAGACCATTCAGGTATACTTCCATTACTTTTTAATACATAACCTGCAGGACCAATTGCTAATGTATTCAGGCTATCTGAATTTAAACTTAAATTACTTGCTGCATAGAGCATATCACCAGCTGTATACCCAGTTAAGTTTGTACCACCTTTAGTAATTGGCATTGCTCTAGTATTATTTTCTGGATTAAGATAGTAAGAACCTGCTTGTCCGTTTAGTGTACTTGCATCTAATGCACCGCCGTCTGCTGTACTTGTAATACTAATTTCTCCGTCGGCTGTAATGCTAAATTGACTTTTGTTAAATGCAGCAACACCTAAGTTAGTATAAGTAACATCACCTGCTGTTGGATCTACAGGATCTACTTCAATGTTTACTTCCCCAAAGAACTTTTCTTCACCACCTTCTGTAACACTGTCACCTACAAGTGAAATAGGATTTCCATCTGTAACTGTCATACTTCTAATTGTACGTTTAAAAGTACCGTCTCCGTATAAAGCTGTATTTTGGTTAGCTGTTCCTGTTCCTAAACGTGTAGCACTAATAATGCCAGATACAATATTAGTTGCATCAATATTCAAACTATTCAAACTAGAATAATTATCTAAGTTCCTGCTTGATGTGTTTATTGTACCTGTAATTTTTACATTCTGTTCTCTTAAACTTAGTGTACCTGTATTAACGGCTGTAATATCTACAGCTGATTGTGTAACGCCATTAACACTTTCTTGGGCATCATTTCTTAATGTGTGTAATGTAAAGGAATTTGTAGTTACACTACCTATAAAGAAAAAGTTTCCTGATGTAATACCAGTTGGCAAAGTATCACCTGTAATCTTTACTGGTGTGCCGGCTGTATATCCGTGTGCAGGCAAATAAATCCTATCACCGTTTACACTAATATTCCTTAACCTAAATACATGATTACCTGTACTACTTGACCCAAAATCAACTTGGTTAGCTTCTGCCAGATCATAAGATGTGTAAACTTCAAAATTATCACTGTCTATTACTTTTGCAAAATAAACAACACCGTTTTCTAAATTACCAATTTCGGTATTTCCGTTTGCATTGTATTCTATAGGGTCACCATTTGTTAATCCATGGCTAGTGTTTGTAATTATATCAGTAGTATAATCTATTTCATTATTTACAGCGTTTGCACTAAATGTAATTGTACTAAATGCAGCTTGGTTTACTGTTTGCGTTGTAGCATTATTATCTTGTATAAATTCATTTGTTGTTGCACTTGCTTCAAACTTAACAAAATTGCCTGCTAAATCAACATATAGTCTATTTTCAACTTGTGAAATGTCTACAGTAAATGCACTTCCTCCCGAACGCCCGCCTAAATCTGAATCAGACGCACTTAAAGTATCTCCTGCTGTATAACCTGTTCCTCCTCTTACCAAATCAACTACAGTAACAGTGCCTGTACCATCAACAGTTATATCTGCTTTTGCACCACTTCCTGTACCTCCAGTAAGTGTAACATTTGTGTATATGCCTGCTGTACCATAACCACTTCCGCTAGGTAGTGTGTTTGTATTTGTAAATGTAGCAACACCTTCTCTATATTCAGTTATATCGCCTTCTGCTAGAGTGTTAGCTCCTTGAACTCTAGATCCTACTACAAAATTATGAACTGTTGAATCTTCTGGATCTTCAACAATTAAAAATTGAGATTCTGAATCATCTGATAAGAAATAATTATCTTGTGTGCTAACACTACCACTTGCAACAGTCGGATAAACGCTTAAAGCACCTGCTGTACTTGCTGTTAATGTATCTGCTGCATTAGTTGTAAATGTTCCTGTGCCTTTAACTAGTGTTACACTTGAATCTGCTGTCACTGCTGCTTTTACAATACCAGTTGCTCCACTGTTTGCCTGAGTTATTGTTTCACCTTTGGCAACAGTAATATTTCCGCTTAATGTAAGAACTTCTTGATTATAGGCTTCAATAACGTTATCGCCTGCTAAAACTTCATCAGCAGGAATATTTTCAAATAACGTAATTCTTTCTTCAAATTCATCTAGTGTATAGTTGTTGTTTGTTCTAATCGGAGGAATAAGATCAGGATTAATTTTACCACTAGAGTTAAGTTGCACAACTGCTCCTGGAACAGCACTTGATGTAACTTGTTTGTCAAGGAAGTCACCTAGCCTGTTATTCATAAATGAACGTTGTGCTAATTGTGTTGTTAAACGTCCATGACTTGCACCGCCAGGATCGTTATCACCTAATGTAACATCAGTAGAAATTGCTTCAATAGTAACATCCGATAAACTTAACTGCAAACTATCTAGCTGTGCAATACTCACTTTGTTTGTAAATGTAACATTACCAGTTCTGTTTTGGGCAGTAATAAATTTACCAACTTTAAAATCACCTAGTTCGGTTGTACCTGATGTATAAACACGACCTGGTAGATCTTCGTATTGCTCATACTCTGCATTTCCTTGTCCGCCATTTACTGGCATAGCATTATAATCTGTACCAGAACCTGCATATTCCCATGTGTGAGCAGATGAATTAACAATTGAAGGTCTGTGCAAGAATATTTGGAAGCCCGGTAATAATGCAATATTATCAATACTACCGGCAGTTTTTGTGCTTCTCATTAATAATGTTGCACTATATAAGTCTGTTCTGTCTGTTACACTTGAAATTCCAATATCTGTAGTACCGTCAGCATCAACATCTATTGTGCTATCTGCTGTGAATTTTACATAACTTGTTACTCCAGAAACAACAACTTGGTTTATACTTACAACAAGTGTGTTAGTAGTATTGTCCCAACTATACACATATGCATTATTAGTATTTCCGCTAACAGTTCCAGTTATCTCTTGTCCGACTGTAAAGTTATAACTACCAGCATCTAAAACAATAGTTTGGTATGTTGCATGAGGTTTTTTAATTTCGTTAATATAAAACTCTTCATCACCTGAAATAAATTTATGTGTTCCTGATGATGTAGATCCTAGTTCGGCTAAATTTGTTAATTCTTCATCTTCAAATAATTTAAATTCATCAGTATTAATTAGACTAACATAGTAATAAGTTTCATCGTAAATTCCAAATATATCCGGATTTCCGTTACTATCATATCTAACTCTATCACCATTAGACAGTCCGTGTGCAGTAATTACAAACTTGTTATTTGCTGTGTCAACAGTTGTGCTATTTGCACTAAAAGTTTTTGTTGTTGTGCTTGATTTGAAATTGTCTGTAACATCAACATCACTAGAGTTAACAAATCTTGTAACAAAATGTTCTACAGGAGGTCTTTGAAATCCAATTACATCAAATGTTTGGAACACACCATCTACACCATTAGTTGCAATAATACCTCTATCAAATTCAAAAGCTGTAGTTCTAAAACCTCCTGCACGTAATGCATATGTACCAAAGTTTGTTGCAGAGTTTGTAATAGATAGATAGCCGCCCGATTGAGCATATGATCCATTTTTACAGAAAATTTGGAAGCAACTAACAATTTGCGAATATGCTTCATTCCTTACTCTATAACCAGTTCCGTTAAATGATAGAATAGTAAATGCATTACCTACCATTGATGGGTTTTGTACTGGAGCATCACCTGCTACTGGATTTTCAGATTCAATTTGATTTGCAGGTGTGTTAGGACTGAATATCTTGGCACCATCAACATCGCATCCATTGCCACCCAAGAAAGAAATGATAGAACAGTTTTGCACATATGGCGATACTGTAATAAGTGGTTTTTGTATTGGTAAGTCTGGATATTCGTGTCTACTTAATGTAAAATCTTCTACATCATCAAATGCAACAGCAAACGCATAAGTTCCGATAGGAACACCACTTGAATTTAGTTTATCTCTAAATGTAAATCCGCTCATATATGTAGCATTACGCAAACGGAAAATATCTTTTTGTAAATTTTGAGGGCGTATAACTACTGCACGTAAGGCATCTCCCATAATACAAACGTTATCAGGAATTATAATTGGATTGTCTTCCAAATATTCACCTGTACCAATTTTAATTGTAATTAGATTTACATTGTATTCACCGTATACGGTTGTACTAGCTTGTCCTACTCCTAAGTTTAGAATTGTTATTGTTTCGTCCCACAGATCGTCATGTGCTGTTTTTGAACTTGCGCCGTCGTCGTACGAATTATCAGTTACTTGTGTTACTGTGCTTTGGAAAGGAGCATTTGTGTTACCGTCTTGATCATCAGTTAGTGCTATATTCCTAATAATATCGCCAGCAATATGTTTTGCATATTCTAACGCTGCAACAGTTTGAGCTTTTTGGTTATTAATAACTTCTTCAGTTGATGTTGTACCTCTGTAGTAACTTTTACCTGCCTCGATAGATTTTGCATTTCCGCCATATTTTAAATCATAAATTACAGCTTCAACAATATAACCTGTGTCTCTTTCACAAGTTGTACTATCATATGTAAAATTTTCCCAAATACTTCCTGTAGTTGCATTAGTAATTTGGTAATCAATATATGCAATAACTTCTTTTTGTATAAATGTTTTGTTTAAAGTTAAAAGTTGTATAACATCATTTTTTGTATCTGTAACTGCTGTTTTTGGAACATAAACATTTTCACTAGCAATTAGTGCAGCTTTCTTAATTGTTGCAACTGGTTTTAAAAATCCATCGTTGGTATCATCGCCTAAGACACTATCTACATAAATCATGTTTGATGTTATACCAGGATTATTAAATGACAAGTTTCCACTACCGTCAGTTGTTAGAACTTGTCCTGCACTACCTGCGTTAGGAGGCAATTTAAAATTGTATGTGCTAGTGATACTATCTGGTACAGTAATTACAACACCATTGGTTCCGTTGGCGCTACCTTCCCTAATTGTTATAGTATTATTATCTTCAACAACTACAGGAACTTTTATATTCATTGCTGCTGCTGTTACCTCAGCAACGTTAGAACCATCTGCTTCAAATACAACTATTCCGTTAGCACCGCTTTCGTCAATGCTAACACTTGTATCTCCATCATGGATTTGTTTTGTTATTTCTCTTACTGTGCTGTCGGACTTTTTCATAAACAACTTGCCATCGGCTGTGTTTAATGCTAATTGTCCTTCGTCCATTTGTGCAGCAGTAGGTGCTCTACCTGCAACGCTAGAACGTAAATGTTTTATCTTACTTGCCATTACAATTTCCTATATAGTGTGGGTCAGGTCCTAAGACGCCCGTTGGTCAAAAGTATTTTATGTATTTACCGCATTTAGAAAGTACCTTCGTCAATTACGTCTGTCCAAACAGGCGTTCCGTTTGAATCTGTAGTTAAAATCTCGTTTGAAGTTGTAGCATCGCTTGTTCCAGCTGCTGCTGTTACTTGGACTGCACTTGTTCCATTACCATAAAGTATACCTTTTGCTGTAAATGAACTTACTCCTGTACCGCCGTGTTCAACTGCTAGATCACCGGTTGTAACAATACTGTTTACTGTTAAGTCTTGTGCGTATATGTTGTTAAATTCTGCATCACCAGCTGTTCCACTAAACACTTCAGAAGTATTTGTTGAATCTGGTTTGAATGTAAATCTACCAGTAGACTCGTCAAATCCGAAGAATCCTAATTTCGCTGCTGTTCCGTTATGCCAACGGAACTCAATACCTTTATCCTTAGCATCATTTACTGTAGGAGCAGTGTTGCCACCTAGTGTAAACACAGGATCATCAATAGTAACTGTTGTACTATCTACAGTAGTTGTTGTGCCTTGTACAGTTAAGTTACCTGCAATAGTTACTGTTCCGCCGCTGCCTGCTGTATCAGGATCTATTGTAATTGCACCAGTTGTTGAACCAATTGTACCGCCATTAATATTAATATCATCGATATTTGCTTCGCCGGTAACATCTAATGTGCCTACTAGTGTTAAAGTGTTACTTGCAAATGTTAGATTGCTATCATCTACAAGTCTTCCGTCAACACCTGCAAATGTAATTCTGCTTTGTGTTAAATCTTCAACTTTTGCTTGAGCAAGTGTAGCAAGTCCGTCAACATCTATTGTTGTTGATACTGTAACATCTCCTGTAACTGCTAAAGTTGTACCATCAAATGTTAAGTTACCACTATCTTCTATTTCACCAGCTGTGCCTGCTAGTACAACTCTACCTGCTGTTAAGTCACTTATTTTAGCACTTGACATAGTTGTTGCTGCTAATGTACTTGCACCAGTAACTCCGAATGTTCCTGATATAGCAGCATCGCCTGTTATGTTTGTGCTGTCTTGTAATTCAATTGTTCCTGCGCCATTTGTTCTTAATTCAAGATCAGTTGCACTTACAGTAGTTTGTATAACGTTTGTATCAATTAAAATATCACCAACATCTACTCTATTTGAATATGTAGTATCATTATACATATCCATCATAGTTGATGTGCCTGGCATATGCACCATTATACCGTTATCGTGTGTGCTAACTGTTGCATAGCCTAAGTAAATTGAACTACCGTTTAGATATAGATCGTTCCAGCGTAAATCGCTTGTTCCTAAATCGTATGTGTTAGTTGCACTAGGAACAATGTTACTATCAACTCTACCACCAAATGTAATTGTTTGAGCTGTTGTTGCACCTAAATCAACATTACCATTAATTTGTGTATTACCTGTAATTGTTGCTGCTGCGTCAACTGTTAACAAAGAACTTGCAAAAGTTAATTGTGCGCTATCTTCGATAGTACCGCCTGTTCCAGCTAGTACTACTCTGCCAGCTGTTAGATTTGTAATATCTATGCCTGGGAATGTTGCACTTGATCCTGCACTTACTTGTGGTACAGTAAGAGTAGTTCCATCAAATGTAAAGTTTGCACTATCAGTAAGAGAACCATTTGTGCCAGCAAATGTTACTCTACCTGCTGTTAGATCTGAAACAGTTGCACTTGCAAGAGTTGCTTCACCGGTTACACCTAATGTTCCGCCAACTGCTGTGTTTCCGTTTGCACTTGTAACTGTAAATGCGTTTGACCCTACAACAAATGTTGTTCCATCGTAGGTTAAGTTTGCACTTCCTTCAAGCTCACCATTAGTACCAGGTACAACAATTTGATTGCTTGTTAGGTCTTCAACATTTAAACTTGCTAAGGTTGCTTGTCCATTAACATCAAATGTGCCGCTTACAGTAGCATCTCCAGTTATATTTGTACTGTCAATTAATTCAATAGTGCCAGTACCTGCTACTGTCAATTCTAAGTTTGCATTACTTGCTGTTGTTCTAATTTGATTTCCGCTGATTGTTATATCATCTAATTCAATAGTATTTGAACCTAATATAGTACCACCAACTGTTAGCGCACCTGCGATACTAAAGTCGCCTGTTACGCCGCCTATGTTGATATCATTTCCTGGCTTAAATGAATCTGACTTTGCTTCATATATTAAAACTTGTCCGTCAATAATATTAGTTGTGTCAACATCAACTAAATCGTTTATTTCAGGTGTTACATTTTCAAATGCTGTACCCAATGTACCTGCAAATGTGTAAGCAGCTCTATCCGGAGTAACATAGTTTGTTGCACCATAACGAGCAGCAGTTGTAACTCTAAAGTCATCAATGTTACCATTTACATATCCTGCACTGCCATTAGTACCATCATTACCACCGATATTCCAATCCGTAGCAGTAAGATCTGTTGCATAAGTTGCACTTGTGCTTAGAGTTCCGTTAATATGTCTATAAAGTGTACCATTGTCTCTTGTAAAACTTACGTAATACCATGTGTTCGGAGTCAATGAAGTAGCAGTCATTATGTTACCTGTAGAGTCTGTAACTGCTAAACTTCCGCTTATTTGAAACTCTGTAGCATCATTTGCAGAGTAAATATAACCTTGTACACTGCTATCATGATAGATCCAAAAATCAATAGTAAAGTCACTTGTACCAATTGCTGTTCTAGTTACGCTAAGGTAGTCGTCTGTACCGTCTAATAGTAAACTACCTGTACCAAACTTTTTAGTTGCTTGTGTAATTTGTGCATCACCATTTGCAGTAATTGTTCCTGCTACAGTACTTTCGTCTAAGAACGATGTGCTGGCTTCTGATCCGTTTGCTGGAATCAATAACAGTGTATTTGCATACTCAACATCACCAAATGATCCACCGTAACGTAGATATTGCCCCGGTTTAATATCAGCAATAGTAACATCACCAATTCCGTCTACACTTGCCGCTGCTAAGTCAGTTGTAAAATCTGCTGTTTTGTATGTTGTTACACTAAATTCACCGCTTGTACTGTTGTATGATAAATCGCCTGCTGCACTTAATGCAGATCTTGCTCTTGCATCTGTAAAGTATAAATTTGTAGATCCTTCACTTAGTGCATCTGTATCATGATTTGAAATATCACTTACTGTTCCTGTTACATTTCCTGTTACATTTCCTACTAAGTTAGTTGCAAGCGACTTGTTCATTGCCCAACGATCGTTTGTACTATCATATGTAAATGTAGCAGTGCCGTCTGTACCTAGATCAGCAGTAATACCTGCACCATTTGCAGCAGTAGCATCTGCACTGCCGTTTGCAATAGTAATGTTTATATCGTCAACAACTAGTTCTGTAGAATTTACAGTTGTAGTTGTACCACTAACTGTTAAGTTTCCAGTAACAGTTAAGTTACCTGCTGCACTAATATTAGTTGCTGTAATATCGTCTGAGTTAAGAGATCCATTTACTGTAACATCATTAAATGTAACATTATCAGTTGTACCTACAGCTTGGCCAATACTTATTTCACCATTACTTATAGAAACACCAGTTCCTGCACTTAGATCATTTAAAGTAACAAAATTTGTTACAGTGTTATCAAAACCTATTTCGCCAGTTGTATTATTGTAAGTTATACCAGTTGTAGTATCTGCGCTAATTAGTCCTCGTACTTCAGCATCTGTACGTTCTGTAAAGCTAACAATACCAGTATTAGCATCATATGCTAGATCACCACCTGCACTAATATGAGCTCTTACTTCTGCTGCACTTGGTCCGGTATATGTAAACGCACCAGTTGCACTGTCGTAAGTCATGCTACCGTCGCCGCCAGCATCTGTAAGCGATATTGCGCTTCTTGCTCTTGTATTTGTGAAGTAGATGTTAGTTGAGCCTTCAGATAAATCATCACTAGTTTTGTTTCCAAAATCAGTGTTAAAATCTGCTGTTTTGTATGTTGTTACACTAAATTCGCCTGTTGCTTGTGTATAAGTTAAGTCTCCGCTTGCGCTAAAATGTGCTCTAACTTCAGTTGAGCTAGGCCCTGTATATGTAAACGCACCAGTTGCACTATCATACGTCATGCTGCCGTCACCACCAGCATCAGTTAAACTAATTGCACTTCTTACTCTTGTGTCAGTGTAATATAAATTTGTAGAACCTTCTGATAAATCATCTGTTGTATGATTGCTTATGTCTGATACTGTTCCTGTAACATTTCCTGAAAGTGTAGCATAAACTGTACCAAACTGTGCATCACCTAAATCTCCAGTGAATACTTCTGAAGTATTAGTTGCATTTGGAATAAAGCTAAAACGTCCTGTGCCTTCATCAAGTCCAAAGAACCCAGTCTTTGCTGCTGTATCCCACCATAAGAATTCAATACCCCTGTCTTTGCCGTCACTTGAACTTAGTCCACTTACTCCAACTCTTAATACCGGATCTTCAGTTGTTGTAACTGTAGATTCAACAGTTGTTGTAGTACCTTGTACTGTAAGATTACCTGCAACAGTCAATCCGTTGCTTATAGTTACATCATCAATATATGCATTTGCAAAATATTTTGTTGTGCTACCTAGATCAATTGCACTGTCAGCGTTTGGTACTAGATTACCTAACAGTGTTGCATTACTGAAATTAACTGTATCGCTTGCGGCATCATTGCCAATCACAACATTACCGTTTAGTGTTGTTACACCACTTACAGTTAGTGTTCCTGTGATATCTGTGTTTGTTAAATTACTGTCACCGGTAACATTTAAAACACCGCCTATTGTGGCTTGGCCACTTGTTTCAAACGGGCTACCTACTACACTTACAGAACCAGTTCCTGCTGCACGTAGTTCCAAATCAGTGTTTGTATTATATGTTTCGATAATATTATCATCTATGCGTATTTGATCTGTTTCAATAATTGCAGAACTAATTGTACCACTTGCATTAATGTCTACACCACTTAGTGTTGCATATGTTAAAGTTCCACCTGCTGTAATGTTACCTGTAACAACTAAGTTACGACCAATTGTTGCATCTTGTGTAACTGTTAAATTATTGCCAATAGTAACATCGTCAGTAAGAGCTACTGTAAATGCATTATCACTTACTGTTACACCTATTTCGTTTGCTGTTCCGTTTACAGTTAATGTTTCGGTAAGTAAATCAATTGTTGTTGAATTTGTACCGTCAGTAATATCTAATGTCTCTACAAGAGCAGCAGTTGATGCTGCTGTTACTCTACCATAAACATCAATTGTTAGTACCGGTATTGCAGTTGCACTACCATATGTACCGCTTGGATCAGCGCCTAGTGCGTCTAAAGCAAATGTTACTTCGTTGTTTGAAACTGTACTTGCAAGTCCTGTGCCACCTGTAAATGTAAGTGTTTCACCGCCTGCTACTGTATCAGTTGTTGATCCGTCAGTAATATCAAAACTTGTTGCAATAGCTTGTGTTGTGACTGCTGTTACACGCCCTTGTGCATCAACTGTAATAACAGGTACTGCTGTATTAGACCCGTATGATGCTGCTGTAACTCCAGTTGCTGGTAGGCTTAGTACAGGTGTACTTCCTTCACCAGTTCCTCCTGTCACAGTAATATGTCCAGATGTTGCACTAATTGATTCTACATAATCGCCTGTAGTATCTGTACCTAGTGTTAGCGATCCTGGATTGAAAACAGTGTTAAATTGTACATCGCCAGTTCCGTCAAAAGTTATGCCGGTTGCAGTAACATCTCCTACCATACTAAACGTTCTAGCAGTTGCTAATGCAGTTGCAGTATCAGCATTTCCTGTTAAATTACCAGTAACATCTCCTGTTACATTTCCTGTAAAAGTAGCATCTGTTCCATCAGTGCCGCTTTCTAGTACTTTATTAGTTCCGTCTGCTGCATATATGTCGCCAATGATATTACCAGTTAGATAGTTTGTTCCGATACTTAACGACTTATTAAATTCGATACGTTGATTTGCATGGCTCCATGTCATCGACGCATCGCCGTTTGTACCTAAATCAATAGTAAGTCCTGCACCGTTTGCAGTAGAACTATCTGTTGTTCCTTTAGCAACAGTTATGTTTACATCGTCAACATCTAGTGTTGTGCTGTTAATTGTTGTAGTTGCACCGTTAACTGTTAAGTTACCTGTAATTACAACATTACCACTTGCTGTAACAGTTGTTGCTGTAATATCATCAGTGTTAAGTGTTCCACTTACATTAACATTATTAAATGTAACATCGTCTGTTGTACCAACAGACTGTCCAATTGATATTGTAGGAGTAGCAGCTTCGCCTGTGTTATTTGTAATTGTTACACCTGTGCCAGCTACTAATGATTCTACATAATCACCTGTAGTATCTGTTCCTAATTCTAATGCTCCCGGGTTGAAAACTGTAGTAAGCTCTACGTTTCCTGTTCCGTCAAATGTTACACCAGTTGCTGTAATATCGCCTGTTAAGCTAAACGTTCTTGCGGTTTCTAGTGCAGTTGCAGTATCTGCATTACCTGTTAAATCACCTGTTACGTTACCAGTAAATGTTGCAGGAGTTGTTGTACCATCTCCGCCATCAAGTACTTTAGTTGTGCCGTTACTTGCAAATACATCCCCTGTTAAGTTACCAACAACGTTACCAACAACGTTACCTGTTACATTACCTGTTACGTTTCCTGTAAGTGCTCCTGTAATTCCGTTAGATGCTGCAAGTGTTGTAAAGGAACCAGCAGCAGGTGTAGTACCACCTATTATAGTTCCATCTATTGCACCACCATTTATGTCTACAGTTGTGAAAGTACTTGTACCGGTTGAAGTGATATTACCTGTTACATTACCTGTTACGTTTCCTGTAACATCACCTGTTAATGCGCCTGTAAATGTAGCGTCAGTGCCATCTGTACCGTTTTGAACAACAATACTTGTTCCGTCGGCTGCTAATACATCACCTATAAGATTACCTGTTACGTTACCTGTTACGTTACCAGTAGTATTACCTGTTAAGTTACCTTCAAATGTTGCTGCTTTTACGGTTTGATAAACAGGCGTACCAGCTGTATCTACAAATTCAAACTTGTCGTCAGTTTCATTCCACTGTATAACAACATCAACTAGTGATCCTCTGTTTATTAATAATCCTGCATCTTGTGTAGGTGCAGTTCCTGATCCTAAGTTACTGTTTAGTTCTATTATATTGTCTGCCAATTTAATAGTTTCAGTATTAACAGTTGTAGTTGTGCCGTTGACTGTAAGGTCGCCTGTGATTATGACGTTTCCACTTGCTGTAACTGTTGTTGCTGTTAAATCATCAGTGCTTAATGTTCCACCAACAGTAACATTGTTAAATTCAACATCGTCTGTAGTACCAACAGCCTGTCCGATTTCTATAGTTGCAGTTGAGCCTTCGCTAGGTGTATGTGTAATTGTAACACCTGTTCCTGCTGTTAAATCTACAAGATAATTTCCAGTAGTATCCGTTCCAAGTGCTACACTATTTGGTTGAATAGTGGTTGCTAAGTTAAAGTTTGCACTACCGTCAAAACTTGCTGTACCTTGAACATCTCCAGTGAGGTTGATGCTTCTAGCTGTTGCCCATTTACTTGCTTCTGATGCAAGTCCTGTAAACACAGCATCAGTGCCATCTGTACCATTTTCTAATATTTTTGTACCGTCATCTGCATATATGTCGCCTGTAATATCACCTGATATTGTTGCTGTGACTATATTGTTAATTGCGTCAACAAGTAATGTGCTATCGTCACCAAATACACTACCTTTGAGGTCACCTACTACACTACCAGTTACATTACCGGTTAAGTCTCCAGTTACATTACCAGTTACATTACCAGTGACGTTACCTGTTACGTTACCAGTGACACTACCAGTAAATGAAGCATCAGTACCGTCAGTTCCAGCATCAAGAACTGTTGTCCCAGTAGGTGCTTTTACATCTGCTTTAATAAATGCATCTGTTCCATCAGTACCGTTATCTAGTATAGTTTGTCCGCCACTTGATTTAACATCACCTTGCAAATTACCTATAAACAAAGTAGTTGTTAGTTCGTTGCCTAAAGGATTATATGTAAGTCCTGTGTCAGTTTCTATACCTTGAGCACCACTTACACCGTCTACAAAAGTAAGATATACTGTTTCATTTGTAGCATTGTTTGCAGTAGCAGTTATTTCAGTTGCTAGGCTTGCTGTTCCTGTTAAATCAGCAGTAATTGTGCCAGCAGCAAAGTTACCGCTTGCATCTCTAAATACTGTTGTGCTGCCTGTATTAGATGCTGTTGCGTCAGAAGTAATTGTATATTGTGTTCCTTCGCCAGCTGTACCTGTGATTGTTAAACCATTGCCGCTTACACTAACATCTTGTGCATAGTTTCCTGTTGTATCTGTACCAAGTGCTACACTATCTGGTTGTATTGTAAGTGCAATATTCCCTACGTCTGCACTTCCGTCAATACTAAATGTGCCGGTTACATCACCACCTGCAAATGTTACTGATCTTGCTGTTGCCCAGTTTGCTGCGGTTCCGCTAACGTTACCTGTTACATTACCAGTAAGGTTTGCATAAACCATTCCAAATTCTGCATCACCTCTAGTTCCTGTGAAGTTTTCACTAGTATTTGTCGCATCAGGTATAAAAGTAAATCTGTTAGTTGCGTTATCCCATCCAAAGAATCCAGTTTTAGCAGCTATGCCTGTATGGTAAAGGAATTCACTACCTCTGTCTTTACCATCGTTAGATGTAAGTGAACTTACACCTAATCTAATAACAGGATCTTCTAAAGTAACAACAGTTGTATCAACAGTTGTAGTAGATCCACTTACAGTTAAATTACCTGTAACTGTTAAATCGTTTCCTACAGTTAAGTTTGTATTAACATTTACACTATTAGGTAATCCAATTTTAACTTGATTGTTCGAAACTGTTGCTTCAATTTCGTTTGTTGTACCTGCAAAAGTTAGTGTGTCTGTTAATAGGTTAACAGTATCAGTATTTGGAGTGCCTTGATCATCTGAAATATTAAGAACTGTTGCAACATTTGTTTCGCTGGCAGCAGTAATTCTACCATAATCGTCAACTGTAAAAGATGGTATTGCAGTAGCACTTCCGTATGAACCAGCTGTTACAGCAGTTGTGCTTAAATCAACTGTAGCTGCTGCTGTTTCTGTTCCACTGTTTGCTACAACAATATTTCCATTACCTGCGTCTGCTAATGTAGCAATATAGTTTCCAGTTGTATCTGTACCAAGTGCTACACTATTTGCTTGAATAGTAGCAGTTATAGTTACATCACTTGTACCATTAAATGTTGTTGTACCACCTAAATCTCCAGCTAGTGTTATCGATCTAGCAGTTTGTAATGCAGTTGCAGTATCTGCGTTTCCGGTTAATGCACCTGTAAATGTAGTTGCTGTAACATCAGTTGCTGTAATAGCTCTGATAAAACCTTCTGACCATCTAAAAGTAGCACTACCTAAGTCTCTAGCATTATCTGTAGTTGGTAGTAAATTTGAATTAATTTTAGAATTTACTGTAAGAACATCAGTATCTGCATCGCCTATTGTTACTGCGCCAGTAATAGATAACGCAGGTGCTGTTATTGTTCCTTGAGCTAAAGTTAACCCTGTAGATTCAAATCTTGCAACCTCTGTATTACTAATTTCAAATACAGTAGCATTGCCTGCATCTAATACAATATTAGTAACACTTTCAATAGTAGGTGTGCCTGTGCCGTCACTTATAAAACTTTCTGCTGTAACAGTTCCATTAACTTCAAATGTTGTTCCGTCAAATGTTACATCTGTGCTTGTGGTTAGTTCTCCGTCTGTTGATGCTATCACAATACCTTCAGCAGTTAGATTACTTACTTTTAATCCTGTAACAGTTGCATCACTAAGGATATCAATTATTCCTGCACCTGATGCTAGTAATTCTACATTTGCGTCACTATTAATAGTTTCTATTCTATTACCGTTTATAGCAATTTGATCAAGTATTAAATTACCGTTAGGATCGATTACAACAGTATCATTAATAGTTGTAGAACCGCCACCACCGCCAATATTTGTATTACCGCCATCGCCTGCACCAACGTTAAGATCATCGCCTTCACCTGTTGAAATATCTGTGCCACCGTCGCCACCACCTATTGTAATTCCGCCAAATGATGAACCGTCAGATGAGGCAGGTCCAAATGCTCCTGTATATACAGCACCTACAACATAAATTGATTTACCTGTTGTAACATTGCTAGGTAGGTTATCACCGATAAAGTGTACAGTACCTGCTTGATAGTCGAAGAACCATTCATCACTGTCTCCTGCACCAACAGCAAATAACTGTGTACCTGTGCTTGTTGGATCTGCTGCGTTTGCATTATCAACATAAACTTTTACATTATATGTTGCACCAAATTCTGTTGGGATCCAATCAGTATATCCTGTTAGCCAAGTTCTTCTTGGTTGTGCTGTTCCGTCCTCTGTACACTCAACTGCGTTTGCACCTAAGTATACTGTTACCGGATTAGCACTTGTTGTTGGTATAACATCTGGGATGTCAGCTGCATCGCCCCAAATTTTATCACTTCTTAAAAGTAATGGGCTTGGTATCGCTTCGTTTGTAGCATCTTTGTTTGATTGTACATCCGATTTACTAACACCATAACCTATCTTCTTCCAGAGGTAATCGATTTTTTGTATATCGCTAATTGCCATGTCTTATGCGCCTTCTAATATTGACAAACTCGTTATGCTGTTTCCAGCATTTAATGCTATTCTTACTAATACAACGTTACCTGTTGCACTAGTTGTACTTACGGTCCCTAAAGTCATTTGGTAATTACCACTTAGACTTGTGTTAGATAATATTCTATTTGCAGGACCATCGGCGACTCCATCACTTCCGTTACCACCTGTTGATGATCCAGGTGCACCTGATCCACCAAATGCTGTGTCGGCTCTAAGCCAACCATTTAATCCACTTGTTGTATCAGTTGTACTACCTGGAACTGCTATCCATAATCCGCCTATTCCACTAGACGTAATATTGATTCTAAATTTACTAACTGCACTTCTTCTAAATGCAAATGTAAAATACTGTGTACCTGAATCGCCCGTTCTGTTAGGGCCTGCAGGTAAAAATGTGCTATAATTTGTTGTATCGTGTTTTAATACACCTAACCTTACAGTTGCTTCTTGTGTTCCTTCAACTCCTGGATCACTTGCTTCTGTGAAAACATTACTTGTATAAAAATTAGTTGCTCCGTTAAATGCTGGAGTACTAGTTGTCTCTGAAAGGAATGCTGCGCTTCGCTTACCATCATCTGTGTAAGTTGCGCCTAAGCTATCTGATACCGGAATTGCAGTTTCATTAATACCAGTTTGTGCTGCTGTATGAACTTGGATTTTTTCGTTTGAATCTACATAATCACTAAATCCGTTTACATTCGCACTTCTCACTTGTAAATTTGCTATAGAAATTTGGTCAGTTGCACCAGCAACGTTAACTGTAATATTATTCATTGTGTAAGGTGTTCCTCCTGTTCCTACATTTGCTATAACATTGCTTCCGTTTAACATAGGATTGCTAGGATTACTCATTTGTGCGAGAGTATAATTTTGTATAACAGCTACAACATCAGATGTGCCTTCATAATCTGTGCCAGAGCTAACAGTCACAGGATGACCCCAACCGGTAGAATAATCGTTATATACTTGTCCACAAAAATCTTCTACTTGCCAGTTTTGTAAAATAACTGTGTTACCGCCTGCATAATATGGAACACCACTAATATACTTTTTAGTTCCTGCTGTACCTTCTACTACAGTACCAGCTAATACAGTTGCATCTCCTATAGGATCATGTACAAATTCTTCTACATTTGTGCTTCCTGTTACACTATGCTCTAGCTGGAATGTGTGTATGCCTGCTGCAAAAGTACTTGCATCATGATTGACTCTTGCTTTGAACCCTTTATATAGATTTGGTGTATAAATTGTGCTACTAAATGAAAGATCACTACCGTCTGTGTTTAGTAGGTTATAATCTGATTCTTCTACAATTTCAAGTGAGGTAGCAGAGCCTGTATTATCTGAACTAGATAGTGTTATTGTTCCTGCGTTTGTGCCATCAACAAGTGCTGACAAATCTCCGCTATCTGCATCATAAGCAAATGTAGGTTGTGCTTTTGTAAACACTGCTACAGTAGAATTTGTTCTTTTTACTGTAGATCCTGCTGTTAGTGTACTGCTTCCTGTATTGTCTGTAAATCCATATGCTAGTCTTGGATTACTGTTTATAGACTCTTGCACAATAAGAGTTTTTGTTCCTAAACCGTCCGGTGCAGTAATATTAGGATCATAAACTTTTAAATCTTCTGTAACAGTTAGAGGAAATATACTCGGAGTTGCTGTTGTATGTGTTAGTAATGACAGTGTTAATGTATCAGTACCGTTACCAGTTGCTGTACCTGTTCCCCATGTGTGTTGTAATCTTGCGCCTAATACTCCGCCTGCATCTGCATCACTTCCAATAGCGTCAGCTGTTGTGCCATCACCCCAATCCATAGAGTATGTTACATCAGCCATTGTGGTGTTTGTAGTTATGTTTTCCATATACAAACTATCGCCTTCGTTAACATACAAATCATTTCCTGTTAATGCAGTTCCACCTGATGATGCTCTGTATAATCTAAATGCCATTACAGGATCAGCTGTATAAATGATTACATAATCTTCTCTAGTTTGTGTTGCTTCACTTCCGTATCCAGCACCGTCGCTGTGATAAGCTCTTACAACTACAGTGTAAGGACTATTTGTATTTGATGTGTAAGTGTGGCTTGGTGTTAAACTAGTAACTGTTTCAGTTGTACCATCACCCCAGTCAATATCATAATTATTTGGATTGCCTTCTTTTACTATGGTTAGTGTAACTGATGTCCCTTCGCCTCCTGCTAAAGGTGTTCCTGTAAATGTTACGCTTCTGACAAATGTATTGTTAGCAACATTTAACATAGTTTCATTTAGTTGATCCATTGCTTCTGCTATATTTCCTGTTCCACTTAATAATTTATATGCACCGTCGGTGTAACTACTATCAGTTGGATCGCCTAGTGTAATTTGATCGCCTGACAAACCTCCTTGTACAGCACCGATGTTTGCATCAACATATGCTTTTACACTTTGCTGTGTTGGTATAGCAGTATCACTGTCACTTACAAGATCGTCTTCGTCAAGTATTTCTTCTACTTCAGTAGTTGAACCTACAGTAAATTTACCAACTACATCAACTGCTCCTGTACCTGCTGCTGCAAGTTCCAGTGTGTCGTTAGTGTTTAAAGCAGTTATTCTGTTATCACTAATTTTTAATGAATGAGTTAGAATATCATCATTTACAATTAAATTAGATCCAACTGTGGTATTTCCTGTAGATTCTATAGTATTTGCTGTAAATGCAAGTGCATTTAAATCACCTGTTGTAACTGTGCCACTTACATCTAATGTGCCTGTAATGTTTGTATCTGCAAGTAAATCAACACTTCCTGTGCCGCCGGTTGCTAGTTCTAAATTACTATTAGACTCTGTAGTTGTAATTAAGTTACCATCAACTCTAATATTGTCTAATAGTAGTGTACCTGCATTTACTTGTGCAGCATACAGATCCATCATAGTAGAAGTTCCTGGCATATGTACCATCATACCGCCACTATGTTGACTCATTGTTACATCACCTAAGTATATTGAATTTCCGCTTAGGTATAAATCACGCCATCTTTTAGTATCACTACCTAAATCATATGTATGAGTATCATTTGGTATTAGATGTGAATCAAATTCACCTGCAATAGTAATACCGTCAGTATCTGCATCGCCAATTGTAATGTTACCGCCGATTGTAACATTACCTGTAGCATTAATATCTACAGCGTCAATATTACCAAATTTAACGTTACCTGCTGTTCCTGAAAAAACTTCTGAACTATTTGTAGCATCTGGAATGAATGTAAATTTTTCATCTGTTCGGTCAAATCCAAAAAAGCCTACCTTTGCATCTGTCCCTGTGTGCCAACGGAATTCTATACCCTTGTCTTTAGTATCATCTGTTGTTGGTGCAGTATCACCGCCTAATGTTAATATAGGATCATCTAATGTTGTAACTGTACTATTAATTGTAGTTGTAGTACCCATAACTTGCAAGTCGCCTTGTATAGTCACTGTACCTGCACTACCTGCTGGTGTTGGATCAATAGTAAGTGTTCCGGTTGTTGTAGCAATAGTATTACCGTCAATAGTTATATTGTCTAATGCTAACGCAGTTGTAGTTAATGTTGTACCGTCAAAAGTTAAATTTGCACTATCTTCTACAGATCCATTAGTTCCTGCTAAAACAACACGACCAGCTGTTAAATTTCCTAGCTCGACAGTTGCAAATGTACTTGCTCCTGTTACATCTAATGTTCCTGCAATAGCAGTATTTCCTGTTGCAGATGCTACTGTAAAGTTGCCTTGTCCTATGTCAAATGTTGTACCATCAAAAGTTAAATCTGCACTATCTTCTATTGCACCTGATGTACCTGCTAATACAATTCTGTTATCTGTTAGATCACTTACAATAGCACTTGCTAAAGTAGTTTCACCTGTAACACCTAGTGTGCTGCTTAAAGTTGTAGCACCTGTAACACCTAGTGTGCCTCCTACAGTTGCATTGTCAGTGACATCTAAAGCACCTGCAACATTTAATGTTCCACCTGTTCCTGTTGGATTCGGATCAATAGTAATATCAGTACTTGCGCCGATTGTGCTTCCATCAATGTCAATGTTATCAACTGATATACTTCCAGTTACAGTTAAAATTCCTGTAATGTTTGTATCAGCTAATGTTGATGTTCCTGTAACACCTAGTGTGCTACTTAATGTAGTTGCTCCAGTAACTCCTAGTGTACCGCCTACAGTTGCATTACTTGATAATGTTGTATCGCCTGTAACACCCAAAGTATCACTTAATGTAGTTGCACCTGTAACTCCTAATGTGCTGCTTAATGTAGTAGCACCAGTTACACCTAATGTATCATTAAGTGTTGTTGCACCTGTAACTCCTAATGTATCATTAAGTGTTGTTGCACCAGTTACACCTAATGTATCACTTAATGTAGTAGCACCAGTTACACCTAATGTATCACTTAATGTAGTTGCGCCAGTTACACCCAGTGTGCTACTTAGTGTAGTTGCACCAGTAACACCTAGAGTATCACTTAATGTTGTTGCGCCTGTAACTCCTAATGTAGAAGAAACTGTAGCTGCGCCTGTTATGTTTGTATCTGTAAGGAGTTCTAATGTACCTGTTCCAGCTGTGGCAAATTCCAAATCACTGTTACTAGAATTAGTTTGTATTCTATTTCCGTCAATAGTAATATCTTCACCAATTAATCTATCAGCAAAAATTGTTCCACCAGTAATATCCATTTCGTTACCACTAGCATCAACAACTTTAAATCCGCCATTTTCTTCTTTTAACTGAATGCCACCTAGATGAATTGTTTGCCCTGCAACATAAAGGTTACGCCATTTCTTTGTAGCACTACCTAAGTCATAAGTTTCGTCCTCATTAGGAATTAAGTGTGATTCGAAATCAGCAGCAACAGTAATTGCATCTGTATCTGCATCACCAATTTGAATATTACCACCAATTGTAACATCACCACTAACATCAATATTACCAGTTATACCTAATGTTGTTCCGTCAAATGTTAAGTTACCGCTATCTTCTATTTCTCCACCTGTACCTGCAAGTACAACTCTACCAGCAGTTAAATCTTCAATTTTTGCTGTAGCTATAGTTGCATCAGTATTGACATCAAGTGTTCCAGAAAGTGTTACGTTTCCTGTAACATCCAGTAACGTACCATCAAATGTTAAGTTACCACTATCTTCGATTGCTCCAGCTGTGCCTGCAAGTACAACACGGCCTGTTGTTAGATCTGATACTGTTGCACTACTTAAAGTTGTCTCTTGTGCATCTAAATTTGCAAGTGTTGTATCGCCTGTAACATCTAGTGTTGCACCAATTGTAGTATTACCGTTAGTAGCAACATTATAAAGATCGTTTACGTTTATGCCGCCATCTAAAGAAGCAAGTCCTGAAGCAGTAACAGTTGTAATTGTAGTATCACCTGTTACGTCTAGTGTGCCACTTACGGTTGCATCACCTGTAATATTTGTATCACTTTGCAGTTCTATAGTTCCTGCACCAGCTGTGTCTATTTCTAAATTGCTATCAGAATTAATTGTTTCAATTCTATTGCCGTTGATGCTAATATCTTCAATAGTTAATTCACCGGCTTCAATATTTTGAACAAATAGATTTTTCCATTGCTTTGTATTTGAACCTAAATTATATGTTTCGTCAGCATCTGGTACTAAATCACTTTCAAAGTCTGCTGCTACTGTGATAGAATCAGTATCTGCATCACCAATAGTAATATTACCACCTAGTACTAAATTTCCTGTAATGTCTACATTACCTGAAATATTAGTATCTCCATTTACTGTTAAATCTTGTCCAACAGTTAGTGTTCCACTTACTGAAGTATCTGCACTTAGATTTATTACTGCTGTTCCTGCAGGAGTTACATTTATATCTCCTGTAATACTAGAGATTGTATTTCCTGCAAGTCTAATATTTCCAGTTTCAATCTTAAAAGGATCAACTGTGCTTGAGTTTACACCGCTTACAAAATTAATACCTGTTAGTGTTGTAACATCAAATGTTCCACCTTGGAATGTTGTGTTGCCTGTCTGTTGATCTACTGTAAAGTGATCTCCTATTCTAAAATCACCTCTTTGGTCAACACTTGAATAATAAACACGGCCTCCATTTGCTTCAGTGATTTCGTTTGCTTGTATTACTGCGCTATCATCGTTATCAAGTCTTTTGCCAACACCAATGTATCCGAAGTTATGAGATACCATTCTCAAACTTGTGTCCGCACCATCGGCTACTAAACCAAAGTTACCGTATACGTTTGCAGATGCAATTGAACGCATTTCAGCAGCAAACTCTTTTCTATCATACCTTAAAATACTTGTTGCAGTTGCACCGCCACTAAATGTAATTGATGCAGGAGTAGTATCAAATCCTTCTAAGTCATCTACTTTTCCGTCTTGTACAAGCGTTGTAGAATTTTCAACAGCGTCTACTGTAAGTGTAACTACAGTAGAACCGTCAGTTGATGTAAATGTAGCAGTATCACCTTGTGCTATTGTACCTACAACTCCGCCTAAAGTAATTCTTGTCTTACCTGCTCCGCCACGGCCTTGTGTACCTGTTATACCTTTAATAGCTTCATGTGCAAAATAAGTAAAACAATTAAGCCATTCTACTCTAGCACCGTTTGTCATTATCAAACCAACACTGTTTGGTACTATGAACGTACAACTATCAAATAACATTGCCGGTTCAATCGATCCAGTTGCTATACTTGCTCCATCTACTAATGCGCCACGACCAGCATCTCCTGCATCAAAGCCGTATGGATCATCTGCTGCATTTGTGCCTTGTCTAACACTAGAGCCAAAGTTAGCTACAGTTATATCTTTCATATACGCTGAACGGATAGTTACACTTGCTGTTGGCTTGTAACGTATTGCATAACCTGTGTCATTAGTTGTATTGTATTCCATTTCACGGATGGTCATACCTTCTATAACTACACCACCGTCTACACGGAAACAGTCTAAGTCTCTTGTTGCTGCACTTGGTTTTATTTGTGTAGCACGTAATCCTGCGCCTCTAACAGTAACGTTTGCAGGTACATCTAATGGAAATGTTTCTTCAAATGTGCCTGCAGAAATATTTACAATATCGCCTGTTGTAGCTTGCGATAATGCATATCTTATAGTAGCATATGCATCGTTTGGCAAAGCACCACTGTTATTGTCATCTCCGTTTGCTGTAACATATATTACATTACCTTCAGGTTTTACAATATCTATACCCTGAGCTGTAATAGTTCCAGTACCGTTAGCTAACAATTCTAAGTTTGCATTAGTATTAAGAGTTCTAATTCTGTTGCCATCGATTTCTATTTCATCTACAACTATTCTTTCTGCATCAACAACACTTGCTTCAAAGTTTGTTCTTGTTCCATCTTCGCTTACTATGACAAGTCCGCCTGCGCCATTGTCTTGTAGTTGTAGTGTTCCTAGATATATTGTTTGTCCGCTTACATATAATGAACGCCATTTTTTAGTAGCACTACCTAAATCATATGTTCCGTCTGCATCAGGTATAAGATGCGATTCAAAATCTGCTGCTACTGTGATAGAATCAGTGTCTGCGTCACCTATTGTAATGTTACCACCTAATGTTAGGTCACCTGTGATATTTGCATCACCTGTTAATGTTAATGTAGTGCCATCAAATGTTAAGTTACCACTATCTTCTATTTCGCCATCTGTTCCTGCAAGCAAAACTCTAGAAGCAGTCAAGTCGCTGACTTTTAAACTAGGTACAACAGTGTCACTTAGTATATCAATAATACCAGTTCCTGCTGCTTGCAATTCCATGTTAGCATTAGAATTGTAAGTTTCTATCCTGTTACCATTAATAGCAATCTCGGATAATTTCATATTACCGTTTGGATCAACTTCTACGTTTTCGCCTATTCTAGTAGTGCCGCCACCTTGACCAATTGAGGTATTACCACCGTCGTCAATAACTATATCATCATTATTACCTAATTTAGTTTCACCACCGTCTCCAGCACCTATCTCTAAATCTTCTCCTGGTCCTGTAGTAATACTACCTCCGCCGCCACCGCCGACTATAACTTCACCAAACTGTCCACCATCTCCACTTGCTGGACCGAGTAGTCCTGAATATACAGCACCTTGTATGTAAATAGATTTGCCACTAGTTAATCCGCTAGGTAAGTTTTCTCCAATAAAATTTAAAGTTCCGGAAGCATAGTCAAAGAACCATTCGTCGTTGTTGCCACTACCTGCTGCAAATATTTTATTCCCTGTACTTGCAGGATTTGCAGCGCCAGGATTATCTATAAAGACATTTACAAGATAAGTTGCACCAAATTGCGGAGGAATCCAGTTTTCATATCCAGAACTCCATGTTCTTCTAGGAGTAGCTGTTGCATCTTCAGTTGCTTCAACAGTTTCTAAAGTAACCACACTTGTGCTTGTAGTAGGAATCGTTGCAGGAATACTTGCAGCATCACCCCATATTTGGTCTGCCCGTAAAAGCAATCCGCTTGCAATACTTTCGTTAACAGCACTCTTAATACTGTTTACATCAGTTTTTGCAACACCGTAACCTACTTTTTTCCAAAGCCAGTCAATTTTTTGTATATCACTAATTGCCATTTACTTTACCCTATGATATAGAAAGTGCTGTTACACTTTCTCCTGCTGCTAATGCTATCCTTACTAAAACAACATTACCTGTCGAATTAGTCATGTTTTCTGTACCTAATGTCATTGTAAATCCGCCGCTCAACGACTGTCCAGGAATAATCCTTTCACCACTATTTGATGCACAGCCGTTAGAACCATTACCACCTGCGCCTGCGCCTGGTACACCGCTACCGTTATAAACTGCTGATGTATCTAGCCAGCCATTTATAGTACTAGTTGAGTCTATTGCTGTTCCCGGAGCAGCTATCCAACATCCTGTAATACCTGATGAACTTGTTATATTAATGTCAAAGTTTGCAACAACTTGACGTCTAAATGCCATTGTAAAATATTGTGTTCCTGTGTCTGCACTTCTATCAGGTCCTGCAGGAAGCAAAGCACTATAATCATCTACATTATGTTCAATTACACCATAACGTACGGTTGCTTCTTGTGTACCTGCTACTCCTGGATCTGCTGACTCTGTATAAGGATTGCTTGTGTAAAAGTTTGTAGCACTGTTAAATGTCGGAGTATCACCTGTTGCAGATGCTAGATCAAATATTCTAACAGCATCATCTGTAAAACCTGTACCTAAACTGTTGCTTACATTTACAGCAGTTTCATTTATACCACTTTGGTTTGCTGTATGTACTTGTATAACTTCTGGTAAAGTTACATATGAACTGTATCCGTTTATGTTACGAACTCTGTAACGTAATTGTTCTGTTACTCTAGCATTATTTGCATTTACATTGATAGTTAAGTCTCCAAATGCATATGGAGTTCCTATACCAGTATTTGCATTTGGTATGCCTCCTGTTAGCATTGTAGTTGCGCCATCAACGGCTGCATAGTTGTAGTTTTGTTCTACAATTCCACTACCACTTCCGTCTGTATCTGCACCGCTTGTTACTTCTATAACATCGTTAATATTAGAATATGTTTGTCCTACTAAATTTGTACCTGTTGCACCACTTAATGTTAAGCTGGCTCCTACATTATAATATGGAATTCCGCTAACATAACGCACTGTACCTGCGTTTGCTTCAGTTAACGTGCCTCCTGCTGCTACAGGATTTGCAGTTAAATCATCTTTTACAAATTCAACCGTGTTTGTGTCACCTGTTATACTATGACTTAGCTGATAACTGTTAACGCCTACTGACAAACTTGATCTAGTTTTGTTTACACCAGCAGTAAATCCTTGGTACAATCCTGGATGATATATGCTACTGTTAAAGTTTACTTGGCTACCGCTTGCGTTGTAAAGATTAAAATCTGCTTCTAATGGAACAGTAAGAGCAGAATATGTTCCACTGTTACTACCTGAAGTAAATGTTACAGATCCATCAGCTGTTCCGTTAACTAGAGCTGATAAAGTTCCTGCTGCTGCATCATAAACAAGAGTGCTTAATGTTTGTGTTTGAACTACTCCGCTATCACCTTCGTATCTAGTAATACTTGATCCTGCTGTTAAACTTGTGCCGCCGGTATTGTCTGTAAATCCTGCTGCAAGTAATCCAGTACCGTCTGAGCCTGTTAAATTAATTGTTTTAGAACTTAACCCAGCAGGTGCTGCAATATTAGGATCGTATACTTTAAGTTGTTTTGTTACAGATAAAGGAAAGATTCCTGGAGTAGCAGTGGTATGCGTATCTAATCTTAGAGTAAGAGTGTCTCTGCTTGTTCCTGTATTTGTACCTGTAGCCCAAGTATGTTGTAATCTTGACCCTGTTACGCCTCCTGGATCGTTATCACTTGCTATAGCATCGTCACTTGATCCATCTCCCCATAGCATAGTATATGTAACATCTGCCATAGTTGTATTTGTTGTATTGTTCTGCATATACAGGCTGTTGCCTTCAATCACATATAATGTAGACCCGCTTAATGCAGTTCCGCCAGTAGCAGCATTGTAAAGATCAAACAGCACGTCTGGATCTGCTGTGTAAATTATTATATAATCTTCTTGCGTTGCACTTGCTTCACTGCCATAGCCGCTGCCTTGATTGTTAAATGCTCTAACTGTAATTGTGTAAGGACTATCTGTATTTGAAGTATATGTATGACTCGGAGTGCTATCTGTTATTCCTAAGTCAACACTACCGTCGCCCCATGTTACATCATATCTATTAGCTGTACCATCAACTGTTAAACTTAAAGTTACTGTTGTTCCTTCACCTCCTGCTGTTGGTGAGCCAGTAAATGAAATTGAACGCACATATGTTGCATTCCTAATGTTTAACATAGTTTCGTTAAGTTGATCTATAGCTTCTGCTATATCACCGTCTGATGCTATCGCAGTATATGCACCGTCTGTAAATGTTCCATCACTAGGAGCACCAACTACAATTTGATCACCTACTAAAGCGCCTACTGTATCTGAGATATTACTGTCTACATATGCTTTTATGCTTTGTTGTGTTGCTAAAGCAGTAGCACTATCACTTACTAGGTCGTCTTCATCAAGGATATTATCAACACTTATACCTGCATTTATTCTTAAACTTCCAATTACTTGAATTAATCCTGTACCAGATGCAGTTAATGTTAAATCGCTGTTGCTTGCTGTTGTCTTAATAACATTGCCGTCGATCTCAATGTCATCATTAATAGTAATTTTACCTGTTCTAATAGGCGAACCAAAAACAACATCACCTGTGCCTGCTGCATTAATAAACAAATCGCTGTTGCTAATAGTTGTTTGTAATGTATCACCAGTGATTAAAATGTTTTCAGCAATTCTTGCACTATCAGCTTCGGTTAATCCACCTAGTTCGCCTACTAATTCACCATCTTCGTTAAATACCTGTAAACTGCCGTCACCTGAATCTTTTAATTCAATTCCACCTAACGTAATTGATTGCCCTGATAGGTAAATATCTCTCCATCTTTTAGATGCAGAACCTAAGTCATAAACTTCTGTTTGATCAGGAATAAGATGACTTCCTATATCTGCTGCAAAAGTAACAGTATCAGTATCAGCGTCACCTAAGGTAAGGTCACCGTCTGCTGTTATAGACCCTGTTGCATGAAGATTACCTGTTACTTCTACGTTGCCGTTTAGATTTATAAAGTCTGTTCCTGTAGCTGCGCCAATGTTAATATCGCCTACAGTAGTTGAGATAGAGTTATTATCTAAAAGAAGATCATCAATTGTTAGAGATCCTGCTCTTAGTTCAGTTGCGTTGATTGTTCCGGTAACGTCTAATTCGTATCCAGGAGTGCCGTTGCTAATGCCAATGCGATCATTTGTGACATCAAGGTATAATAAATTTGTGTTTACTGCCAGATCATCGTCACGTAAGAGATTGCTCTTAAGTAACGGACCTGAGATTCTTCCTACATTGGCCACATCAGCTCCTCAAATACGGCGATCCTGTCGCTCCAACCACTTTTTCATCCGCTTGGTTACGGCTCTTTGCGGGTTGACCACAGTTTGACCCTGCAACTAGACCAAGTTTGTTGCATTAATAGTATTTATCCAATCAAAAAAATAAGGGCTAGTAACTGCCCTTATTTGTCGAAGTTATGAATAACTGTGATGTTCTTTCCTGTAGGGGGAGCAGTACCAAAATCTAAATAATATCCTGCTGTTTTTCCTGCAGGATTTTGTACTAATGTATAGTTTGTTGTAGGTACTTGGTATACGTTTTCGATAAAAACAAATAAACTTTGTGGGTTGTTTGCAAAACTTGTAGGATCTTCTGGATCTTGATTGTCTAAAGGTCCAAATTGTGTTTCTACATCATCAGCACCAGTAAATGTTTGTTGATGAATTACTGTAGCAGTACCCATTCTTATCTTTTTCCAGTCGCCTCCAATATATGCTTCCAACTTTCCATCTATAGGATCGCCTGGATTTGACTCGATTAAATATCTCATCATACCTTCTTCTGGTACAAGAGGTCTTTCAGTAGTATCACCTCTAGGCACAGTAACACTTTTTCTACCTTCTAAAGAAAACTCTCCATTAGGTCTAACGACATAACCTCTGCCTTCGACATTTTTAATGTTTGTTACTTGTTTTCTATAAAATTTCATTTAAATTTCCACGTAACTTAATGTGCCTGATAAGTTGTTTGGTGTTGTACTAAACACTACAATGCTGTCTCCAGCTTCTAAAACAATTTTTTCAGTATCCATTACAAATGTTTCACCAGCTGATAAAGGTAATTCTTTAATTACCATATTAGCATTTCCAATACTACCTGTGCCACCATTGTTTACAATGTGCATAGTTAGCTTTGTTAAGCCCGCTAGGTCATTTGTAGGGTCTGGTGCTGCTGTATTAACTATCATTATAGTTGTAACAACATAGCTTTTATCAACAGGAACAGTAATTATTGTTTGTGCTGTGTTAGTTATATCTAAATTATTAATAGCCATTTACTTTTCCTTAAAATATTAGTCCAAATAGCACAGCAGTTCTATAACTTGCAAGTTCACCTGTCCTAGTTGCAGTTTGATATTTAACACCTGTGTCTTTAATACTTGTTGTATCGTGATATAATTGCACACCTGCTGTTGGAGCAGGTGGAGAGCTACCACTTACATCACTGTCTATTTGTAAAACATCGGCAACCTTAACGACTCCTCCTCCAGCAGCAATAAGATTTAAGTCATCGCCACTATTAGTTGAACTTATTGTAGTTCCTTGTATGGTTAAATCGTATATACTAGCTGAAGATGTACCGTATACTGCACGGTTGAATCCATCAACTTGTATTCTTACAATACTATCAACACCTGTATTATCAAAATCTTCAGCAGATACTAATGTATCTCCTTGTGCAATCGAGCTAGGAGGGTTAGCACCTGTAAAACCAGTAATATAATCAATTACCCATTTTCTATTTGGTATATCGTCGTCACCTACAACATAATTTTCGTAGTCAGCAGCCATAGCTCTAAGAGGATTACTACCTGCATCAAATACAAGAGGACCTCCTCCTGAGTCTATGCTATTAGTTACAATACCTGCTGTATTTTCTGTGCCGTTACTGTCAACTAGTTTAAACTTAAATGCGCCTAATCCTTGTGTTGCGTTTACAGGATCATCATAAGGCGCACTCTCGTCAAAAACTAATCTGGCATTTGGTAAATTACCACGCACAATTTCAATACCTGATTCGGCAGCAATACCACTTCCTGGTGTTATTCCCAATCCAGTTTCATTAATATTTAAACGAACAATTCTATCTTCAACATCTAATTCAGTTGTGTTAATAGTTGTTTGCTCGCCTTGGACAATTAAATCACCTGAAATAATCACTCTACCAACATCAACACCTGTATGTAATACAATGTCGCCGCCTGGTTGAACTGCTATTCTATAATCGCCGCCGGGTATATCAAGCATTTTACTCATACGTCATTATGCCTTTATTGTGAGTCTACGTTTGCACCTGCATCGTCTGCACCAGGATGCTCGCCTGCTGACCAACTTACTTTTGCAACATCAGCTGTTCCGCCTTCGTATTGGATCTTACGATTGTAAAATCTTGTAACTTGAACTGTTGATGAATCGTCAAGTGTTGCGTGTACTGTAAAATCACCTGCTACTAATGAAGCATTTGCTTTATTAACAAGGGTTAATACTTCTGATGTTGTACCATCTGTTACAGTAAATTTGTTTGCTGATCTTTGGTTTACAATCCAAGCTGGTGTTGTTGCACCTGCTACTTCACTGCCACCTGTAAAAAAGTAACGTGTGACTAGGATTTTGCCTGCGCCTTGACCAAAATGTCTTTTATTTAATGGACGTCCCATTTGTTTCTCCTTTTTGACGTTCTAAGTCTACGGGGTTGGTTCCCCATAAGTCCTCATCAAGAGGTTCTCCTCTGACAATGTATTTATCAAAAAAGAAAAAAGCTCGCACAGCGGCGAGCTTTTTAAATAAAAGGTGGGTGAAGGACTTGGGTATACCTCCAACTGCACGTCTAGATACCTGTCTATGTTACGTACAGAACCTTGCTCCGCTTAGTATTGCGATGTGCGTACTGCTTGTCTCCAAACTCTACGCCGGGCACTACCCCTAGCAAGTGCGCTTACCTTCTCTAGAAACAAAGTTATTAGCGCCAACCCATATAACAACGTCTTGTTATGTTATTAATATAACACAACTAAAATAAAAGTCAACCTTTTTTTAATAAAAAGTTAATCTTTTTTTCACGATGTTGTTTGATTAGTTGCTTGAAGCACCAAAACGTGAATCTATCCATAACACTTCTCCTCGTTAAAGGTTAAAGTGCGTTCCTTCGCCTTATGCTACTTCCGTCCCGTAGGATGAACGTAATAATATTTAGTCAAAAAAATAGGCCCCGTAGGGCCTATTTCTATTCTGTTAAAGCTAAACTTAGCTAAAGCTAACTGCACCGTTAGTAATAGCAACTTTACCTAAGTAATCAGCTGCGTTACCAAGCGATGATGCTGTGTTTGATAGCTCGACATATCCGTAACGTGTCATGAAGCTCACGACTGGCTCGAATGTGCCTGGATCAAGTACAACACCTGAACTCATTAGCGGGATGTATGGGCAATAGAACGCTGGTGCGTCTGACTCGCTTGATCCTTTGTAACCAATAAGTACAGCTTCGCTGTCTGCTGCATATGAATCTACATATACACGCATTGCATTGTTTAGTGTACCAACCATTTTTGTGTTAGTTGGTGCTTCAAATGTTCCCTCAGTTGTACGTGCAAACGCTGAAGTTGTTGCAGACTGTAGGATTGTTAGTGCAAATGGGCTAACAACCGCATAGTTACCTGCGCCTCTACGTGTACGCTGAGCGATCAAGTTTGCAACTCTGTTGACTTGTACTGCTAGTGCAGCGTGTTCGTCACCAACGAATGTTGCAGTACCTGAAACTGCTGACTGATCATATGTTTCAGATGCTGTTCCAGCTAGTGAACGTAGTGAAGCAAGAACTTCTTGGTCGATCTCAGCAGTAATTTCCTGCGCAAGAGCTGCCATGATTTCAGCTTCAATATCGATACCATGCTGTGACTGTGCATCCTGAGCTGCCTCAAAGGTCCAACGTGCTGATAGCTTACGTGTTTTAGCTTCAACAGTTTGCTTTAAGATCTGAATGCTTAGTCTGTTACCAGCTACACCTTCTAGCGATCCTGTTGTGCTTGGAGCAGCAGAGGAGCTTGGTGCACCTGAATATGATTCAGCGATTTTGAACGGTGATAGAGCCTCTTCACCTGCTGTTGCGCCGTTGTTTCCATCAGCGTAACGAACACGTAAAGTGTGGATCTGACCAACTGGTCCTGTCATCGGCTGCACACCAACTAGTTCATTTGCAATGACTGTTGGCATAACACGTCTGATGACTGGTAAAATAACTCTGTTTAGAGTTGCGACATTACCGGCAGAAGTAGCACCAGCTGTAGCAGATTCTGAAAGATACTTGCGAGTATTTTCTAGTGTTGATTCCATTACAGCTTTCTTGTTGCCTTGTAGGCCTTCGACAAGAGCGGCTTTTGTTTCCTGCCAGCGACTTTCTAGTAGTTCTGACATTATAATCTCCTTAATTAATTCCAGCTAGACGTTTAATGTCCACGACATTATTATCGTCTGCCTTACTACTAACGTTAGTATTTTCTCTGTTGCCTGTTACTTCTTTGCCTTCTGTTAATGGTGCCTTCTGCTTTGCTGGAGTTTTACCGTCGATAACTGCCGGTAGGTACTTATCAAACGATTCACGAAGTTTCTTCGTTTGAACACTTTCCAGTAAGTCTGTCATGATTTCGCGCTGGTCTTTTCCTAATGGACCTACCAACTCGTTCATAATTTTGTTGCGTTCTGCTGATTCAATTAGTTGCATTTTTTCTGCTTCTTTTGATTCAGCTAGTGCTTTTGCTTCATCAGCTGCTGCTTTTGCTTCTGCAAGTTGTTGATCTTTAACATCTACAACTTTTAGTAGTTTAGCAGTTTCACTCTTTTCGTTAAGATAAGAGTTTGTATATTCTGAAGCAAACGCTTCGAATAACTTACGACCGAAGTCGTTTTGACGTGCAGTGTCAATGTCTTCTTTAAGAGCTGTAATTTCATTTTTCAATGTGTTTTGTACAGTTTCAGAAACCATTTTTGCACTGCGTTCAATGAACTTAGCTTTTACTTTGTTAATATGCTCTTTACCTTCGCGGATTAGGCGTACCTTAGTTTCGGCTAAATCTTTTTTGTCGATATCAAATTCTGCAATTTCTTTAGCTAGAGCCTCTACAACAAATTCTTCTAGTTTGGCAAAGTTTTCCGCCATTCTAACTTGATCTTCGTGTAGTTCGTTAATTTCTTTACCTAGCTGCTCCATTACAAAACCTTTAAGTAGATCTGCATTTTCACGCTGAGCAACAGCATATTTTGCTTTTGCTTCAGCTAATTGTGCGCGATCTTCTACAAATTCTGCAACTTCTGCTGTTAGTTTTTCAGAAACCATTGCATCGATTGCTTCAACCATAGTTGCCTTGTCATGCTCGTATTTTTGAGCAAATTCCTCACGGAGTTCGGCAGTTACAGCTAAACGATTCTCTTGAATCTTAGCATTCCATGCTTCTTCGATTTGAGCTCTGATGTCTTCGGAAACTACGTCATTTTCAAATAGTGTCTTCAGTGCATCTATCATTACATTCTCCTTGTTCACTGGAGTTTGTTGATTATGTTAATCAACGATTCTTTTAAGTATTTTTGTGCCTTGTCATCATGTTTTGTTGCCTGAGCTAATTCGTATGCCTTATATCCGCCACGAGCATTCATTAAATGTTCGTAGATTGGTGTTGGGTATGCACCAGGGGCGCTTGGTTGTGCCACAACGTCCACAGTGATTATTTCAAAGTCCGATACTTCACCGGACCCATCTTCTCTTACGTTACCAGATCCCCTAGAGGAGACACCTAGTTTAACTCCGCTTTCAAGCATTGTTTTAACTAACTGTCCCATAGGGGTTGGTAGAATTTTTAACTTGCCGTATCCGTTAGCATCGTCCATCCAAGTTTCAGATATCATATGACTAACACGATCTAAGTTAATATTAAGTCCTTCAGGATGATCAACTTCTCCGAGAACACTATATCCTCCATTAATTTGATCATTGAGAGTTTTGACAGCCCTGCCAATTTCATTTACAGGATATACACGCTGGTTAGCATTACGTATACCACCTTGAATGATAATGCCCTTCATATAAAGGTCTTTACCTTCATTAGCAGACTCTACAACCATCTTAGCCTGGTCGAATGTCAAGTTCTCTCGTAAGTTTTTCATACCCTAGTCCTTACTTTGCTCTACGGCTGTCACCGTTGAGTGGGCTGTCTGCATCAGCTTTTGATGGAGCAGCACCTTTTTTCTCAGCACCGTGTCCTGGCTCAGTTTTACCAGCTTTTGCTGCTTTACCGCCTGGAACATTAACGTTACCTGCTGTTTCGTCTTTTGCGTTTAGATCACCTAAGCCTGCGTGGTCGCCTGCTTCGTTGTCTTTACCTTGTGCAATGTTTGCTGTAGTTCCGCCCATATCGTTTTTGCCTGCAACTACTGATTTTGAGTTTGCACCGTTGTCTCCCATTTTACCAAATCCTGGATACTGGTCGCCACCGATTTTTTCTACATACTCACGCATTTCTTCAGCTGCTGACTTTGGCTGCTTTGATTCTTCGACTTCATCTTCTTCGTCTTCATCTTTGTCAGCTTCAAACGCATATGCTTCTTCTTCAGGCTTGTCCATGTCCATGTCCATGTCCATATCGCCTTCGTCGTCACCTTCGTCGTCGTCACCTTTGTCGTCGCCCATCATAGCTGCAAACTCATCTTTAAGCGCATCAAGTGCTGCTTCAAGATCGTCAAGTGCTGCTTCTGCGCCTTCAGGGGCATCGCCTTCATCACCTGGTTCTTCATCACCCATATCGCCAAGCTCTTTTTCTAGCTCATCGGTTGGATCTGCTTCCATTGCTACTGGCTCATCCATAAACTCGTCTAGATCTTCGTCTGACTCATCTACTTCTTCGTCTGTTGCTTCATCAAGGTCTTCGTCTGACTCGTCTACTTCTTCGTCAGCTGCTTCGTCTAGATCTTCATCTGACTCATCAACTTCTTCTTCTGACTCATCTACTTCTTCGTCAGTTGTTTCTTCAACTTCTTCGTCCTCTAAAAGACCTTCGTAAATTTCTCTTGATTTTTCTACCACAATCTCGTGGAATAGTTCTTCAGCACCTTCTTTATCTTCGTTGATTAGGCGCTCAAGCATTTCTTCAAATTTGTTTGTTGACATTGCTTTCTCCTATAAATGTATTATCCTATGGCTAGGCTGTCAATAGTATTTAACATTATGAGGGAAATATGCGTAGAAATAGGCTCAAAACGAGCCATTTTGCTTAATCTAAAGGTATTTACCATATAGATTTAATCATTATACACTAGTTTTTTATGAAAAAAGTCATTTATTCTTTGTTGCTCTACACCTTTTGAGCATGATTGTAAGCAACGATAGCATACATTTTCTTTACTTGTAAAACTTTTTGGCAAATAATTTACAAAAAAATCATGTTCTAATAAGTTTTTAAAATTATTTGTTTGCAGATCATTAAAATTCTTTCCGTAAAGTTTTTCTATATTTTTCCACCATTCTAAAAAATTAGATCTCTTTGCAACATAATGGGAATGAAAATAACAACAAGGCCATAATTTTCCTACTTCGTCGATATACAAATACCCGTCTGCTACAGTTCTACAATTGATTTCTTGTAAAGCATATGTTTGTTTTTGATATTGATTTATTTTTGTTTTATCTGCTGTAGTAGCAGGAGCAAGATTTACAATGTTTTTTGATTTATTAATTTTATTTTTATATGCTGTTGGAAGAACTTTTACATCTGGTAATACCCATCTTGTACTCGCTATACTTTCAAATTTTTTAAATCCTAAACTATTAGCTAATATTTCAGCTTCCTTAACTTGATGTTCATTGTGTTTAAATTTAATAAATTTCCAAGTTGCAAAACCTCCAGCTTTTATAAAAACTTTTGCATTACTTATAATTTTATCATAATCTGTGTTTATCCTATATAAATGATTTGTGTCATCTAACCCATCTATACTAAATGTTACATTTATGTTTTTGTGTTTTCCTATGTTGTGCCAAAATTCATAATTTTTTGCACTACCGTTTGTGTGTATGTTTACTTCTTTGTATTTTTTTGCTGCAAATATAATAATTCTTTCTGCATCAGGATGAGCAATTATATCTCCTACAGTGCCGCAAAAATCTGCACTAATATGTGTTGTATGATTTAATAATTGTTCGCTTATAGATACAAATTTTTCGTAACTTAGATTTTTTAATTCTATATTGTCACTAAGTTTACTTGTGCCATAATTATGTCTGGCACACAGCGGACAACCTGCATTACAATAGCTAGTTATTCCAAACTCAATCTGTGTTATATTGTCTAATGAAATCATTTATATCTACAGTGCTATAATTACTATTATTTAATTCGGGCGGATGAAACGAGTTTTCATGCACAACTCTTACATATTGTATATTAGAATTTTCATTAATTACAACTCTTGTTTGCCGTAGCCAGTTTCCATAGTACGTTGCGGATGCATCGGGAGGTTTATAATTTTTTGTTCCTGCAAATATGTTGTTTATTTTATTGTTTATTCCTTGATAGTCAAAACCTAAAATATATATTTTTTCGTGTTTATGTTGACTTGCAAGCCATAAAGATGTAGGCCCACTTGACCAACCTTTGCTAGGTTCAAAATAATTTAATTTTTTAAATTCGCTGTATCTTTTATTGTAATTTGTATAGACTTTGTTTTCAAGATGAAATCCGTTGTTACAAATTTCTAAAACCATTTTAGGATCTACAGCAACTAGATAATGCGGTTTAAACGATCTGTACACAGCATTGCAAGCGTATACTGTGCCTATTTGTTTTAGTTTTTCAAGATCAATAGGAGTACGACTCGTACCGTTTCCTACCACGAAACCTATGCTCATATTGTAATTATTTTTTTATTTAAACAGCAGCTTCAGCATTGGCACTAATGCCATACATCTGTCTTACAAAATCAAGTTCTTTTGATTTTTCTTCGTTATGGAATTCGCTTGCTTTGCGAATTTTGTTTATTTGTTTTAATGAAAGTCTTGTTTTACGTGAATCGTCATAATCAAGAGATGTTTCATCGTCTTTGAGATCGACGCTTTTGTCCTCAATTGGCTCTAATGTTTCTTTATCAAAGTAATATAGTTCACGTAGTATCATATAGTTATTTATACCGTTTGGTCAGTTGTTTCGGGTGCAGGTGTAGCTTCGCCGCCAGTTACAGTTTCAGGAGCAGCTCCTTCTCCGCCGTCCATGCCGCCTTCTGCATCTGGAATTTCTTCTTCGCCGGCGCCTATATCTGCACCTATACCTGCGCTGCTTATTCCAGCACCGCGCATTTCACCAGCTGCATCTGTTTCTGGTAACTCTAGATTTTCATCGTTTTCTTCACGCCACAAACGTTCGTTTTCGGCTATTTCTTGATCTGTCATTCCTAAGAATCGTTTCATTGCAAAACGATTTGATATAAATGGAATAGCACTCATTGTTTGGAATGTTGGTATACGTGCATTATCTACTTCACTTTGTCTATATGCTGCAAAGTTTTGTGGAGGCTGGAATTTTAAATCAAACATTGCTGTATCAATGTTTGCACCTTTTTCTAGTAGATAACGTTTAAATTCTTGATTGAATTCTTCTGCAACTAGTCCTTGAAGTCTTTTACAGTATTCATTAAATCTAAGTTCCTGTATGTAAGCTGTGCCGACTCGTCCGTCATTATACTGCGAATTTGCATCGTCAGCGCCTGTAGGCAAGTAACTACTAGGAATTCGTAAACCACGTACGAGCTTATTAGTAAAATATCTAAGATCATCAATTTCGCCAAGATTTGTTCCTCCAGGTAATGTTTCTACTTTTGAGCCGCGGCCTTCAGCTGTTTGTGGGAAAAAGTAATCTTCGTTGATTGATAGCGGATTATAACTTGAGTCTATGACATTAGTGCCGCCGCCTGTCTTGGATGGGATTCGTCTTTGATGTATTTCCGTTTTTACACGCTCCACAAATTGCATAGCAAGGTGTGAAGGCATATTGCCCACATCAACGTAGAATACTCTTCTTTCTGGTGCTCTTTGAACACGGTAGATAATTATTGCATCTTCAAGCAATTCTTTTTGTTTGAATACTTTAAATATCGTTTCTAATAGAGAATTACCAAAAGGAAAATTGTTATCTAGTCCTTCTGATAAACTTAAATGTATTACGTGTTCTGCATTTACTGCTATTTCTCCATCAGCTTCGTGGAACCTACTTCCTGCCTGCTTAGGATAATTGCCTACCATTCCTCTAACACCGCCTTGAATATAACCGTCGCCGCCGCCAGTTACATTTCCATTTGTTTGGAATGGTGTTGTAGCAACCATATCCTTAAAGTTGATGTTAAAGTCTTTAATTATATATTGTTCAGGTCGTTTGCCTTCTGACTCATTAACAACAATACGTAAAACATTTGCAGGGTCAACATAAAACCACTTTTTTGTTTCCGGATCTCTAATAAAAAATGCATCGCCATATTTAAAAATGTTACGCATAATACGGAACAGTCTTGTTTCAAAACTTTGTAGTTTGTTCCACTGTTTTAGATACTGTTCTAAAATTGTAATTTCTGTATTTGTTGCTTTTGTATTAAAATTTAGTTGAAAACTTAAATTTGTTTCTCCGTGTTTTTGACTACAAAATTCAGCTAAAATGTCTAATGCTGCATTTACTTCTGAATCTAAATCCATAGTATTATACTGTCCGTATCTTTCAACACGGTTAGGTGATCCAGTGTATACATCTGGCAAATACGAAGAATAATTTGATCTTGCTGGTCCTGGTTGGCTGCCATTGCGAGGACTACCTAACGGACCATAAGATCCATCGCCGCCATTTCCTGTTGGTACTGGAGTAAAATATTTCTTCCAACTCATTTATAGACCCCTTTGAAGATCACCATTTTTAAGAGCTTTTGCACTATCTTTATGATAATCTCTACTTTCTTGTAATACTGTTAATATGCTTCTCAATGTAGTATTTAACCGATCTGCTGTTTCTGAGCTCATTCCTGAACCACCACTGTTACCTATAACATCTGCTGCTGCAACACCAGTTCCGCCTCCAAGCACTCCTTTGTTATCTTCTGACAATACATCATTTAAGTCACCTAAAACATCAACTAAACGTTCCATCGCTGTAGCATAATTGTTTAAGTTTTCAGCATTAAGACTATTTAATAATGATAACTTTGACTCAAAGCCTGTTACATCACCAACAGCTTGCATTCCAACTGCAACATCGTTAAACTTAGCTGCGGAATTTAAAATTAAATCTAATTGTTCACTAGCACTATCACTGCCAAAAATAGATGAAAAAATACTAGTATCCTGAGTAGTTCCGCTTAATTCAGCTGCTTTGTCTTGTAACCTTTTTAGTCCGTCTAAGAATGGAATAACTGTATTATCAATTACCTGTTCCATTCCGTCTAAGCCGCCTGACTTGTCGGTTCCTTCCGTAAAATCATTCCAGAACTGCGGCATTAATGTTTTCATTATTTCCCCAGCTTCGAATGCTATATTGTCTAATGATTTTAAATCAAGATTACCGCCAATTGAAACATTTGAAAGAGCAGACATTGCTTCTGTAAATGCAATAACTCCTTCAGCAGCAGTTTTTACACCAACTACATCAATTGTATGTTTTGCAAATTCTTGTATGTCTTTAAAAGGAATCGGATCTTTTTCAGCACCAAAGAAACCTAATACTGCATCAGCAACTGCTCCTACAACAGACCCTGCTCCTGATTTAGCAGAAGCAACGCCTGCTGCACCCATTGCATTACTAAATGCTACTAAAGCTTCTGCATTTGCTTTTACCTTTGTTGCATCAACTGTATACGAAGCAAATTTTACAACATCTTCCATTGGGTTAGATTTTTCACCAAACAATGAAGCTAAGCCGCCAGCAATACCACTTACTAATGAATTTAATCCTGCTGTTTTTTGATCTCCTGATGAAGCAGCCATTGCAGATTGGAATGCAATTAAAGCTTCTGAATTAGATTTTACTCTAGCTACATCAACATCGTACCCGGCAAAGCGTACAAGTTTATCGATAGGATCTTCACCGCCAAATAATTTACCAAGACCTTCAGTAATACCTCCTATCATAGAGCCTATGCCACTAGCAGCCGTCCCGGCTGCACTAGCTGCCATTGCATCGCTAAATGCTACCATCGCTTCTGCATTTGATTTTACTTTTGGTGCGTCAATATCTGCTTGACTAAATCTTACAAGTTTATCGATAGGATCTTCTGCACCAAATAACTTGCCTATTCCTTCAGTGATACCTCCTATCATTGATCCTAAACCAGCAACTGCTGTTCCTGCACCAAATGCAGCCATTGCTAGGCTAAGATCTATCATTCCACTGGCTGCTGCACTTAATGCTGCTCCGTCTAATTCTTCAAATGATTTTAATCCCTCAGTAAAGGTAGGAAGTGCTTTACCAGTTAACCAAGCAGCGGCTGCTATACCCGCACCTATTACAGTTATTGTTCCTGCAAGTATAGTTGCACCTACAAGTACTTGAGGATTTGCAAATGCTTTTAAGCCGGCAGCAGCACCTTTCATAACACCTGCACCCATTTGTCCTACAAAGTTACCTATACCCTTACCTGCATTTCCTGCCATTTTAGCTGCACCAGCACCTGATTTACCACCCCCTTTAGATGTAGGTGCAGTAGGCGATGCTCCGCCGCCGCCAAATAGTTTTCCTGCAACACCCGAAACAGTATTTGTAATAGTAGATTTAAATGCGCCTGCTAAAGCACCTACAACTGCTTTTGCTGCAAACAGTGCTGCTATACCTCCAACAACTGCTGCGATTGTTCCCGGATTTTCAAATATAGCTTTTACACCGTCTAATAGAACTCCGCCTAAAGCACTAAAAATTTCACCATCTGCAAGTTTTTGGGCAAAGTTTCCTAGATAATCAATTACATTTACTAGTATATCCCCGAACTTTACAAGGGCTGTGCCTATAGCATCTGCAAGTCCGCTACGAATAAATGCATCTTCTAGCTTAGTTCTTACATTTAATAGATTTTGACTAAACTCTGAAAGACCTTTTGTAACGTCACTTCTTTTTTGTTGTTCTACTTGAGCTGCATTTGCATCTGCAAGACGTTGAGTATATGTTCTTGCTTTAGCAACACTATCCATAAACTCACTAAATCCTGCTTGTCCTTGTAATTGCTGAACACCTGCTGCACCTAGATTATCTGCAAAGGCAACAATCTGAGGGGCTAGAGCTTTTAGTCTACGTTGATATTCTTCTTGGCTTATTTCGCCTCTTGCATTTGCTTCTGCAAGGTCGCTTAATCCTGGAACAACTGCTGCTAGTCGTCTACCAAAATCACTTTGTGCTACACCATCGCCTAGATCGGTCATTACATCTGCCATACCTTGGCCAAGCATACTAGATGTATGCTGTGTGTTAAGTGTAAAGTTTTCAAGAGCATCGCCTTGAAGCCGGGCAGCTAAAACGTTAAAGTTTGCTGCTTGCATACGCCCATTAATTTCTTCTTGAATTTGTTTACGACTTTGACCAGTAACTTTTGCTAGTCTATCAACTTCTGTAAGATAATTTTGAGCGCCTGCTATAAGCTCTCTATCTGACTGTCCTCTTAATTTTCCTGACATTGCTTGCAAATTAATAAAACTTGCAAAGCCTTCGTTTACACCTTCTATTGTAAAGCCCATAGACAATAAGCCATTTTCTTGACTTCGTAGTGTCTTAGATAGTTTACCAAATCTTGCTGCACCATCACTTGTTGTTGCACCTAAAAGACCCATACTAGATGCATTTGTTGCAACAATTTCAGCAAACTGTTCTAAACTTAATCCAGATTGTGCTGCTGCTTGACGCATTGCAAGCATATTATTTCCAAACGCCGCACCAGAATCTGATAATTGTCTAAATGTATCTAAACTTGATTGGAAATAATCATTCAGAACTCCTAAACTTCCTCCTATTAACGGAATGTGTTGTGTAAAGTCTGTAAGTTCTGTACTGCCTCTTAGTAGTTCTTTACCGAAATTAGTTGCTGTGCCTGCTGCAAATCCTAACACTTTACCAAAATTTTCAAGCGTAAATGCTTTTTTAAGAGTATTTCCAACATCTTCCATTATTGTAGTTGTTTTTTCAATTTCATCTGAAAATGATGTAAATTGCTCTTTGGTCTTTTTTGCTTGTTTGCTTAAATCTTCTAAATTCTTTTTACCTTTAGCATCTAATCCTTTGGTTTTTTCTAGAGCAGAAACAAGGCGTTGCAGTGTTACTTCACTAGCAACGCCATCTTTACCAACGTTGGATATAATTACTTCGTCTTGATCAGCCATATATTAGTTTACCAGTTATATACGCATATAAATAAATTAGATACATACTTGTATAATGTATTTATGCGGAGTAAAAAGGTGGAAAATACAAATCAAAATCCTTTAGGCAAGTACTTTAGACAGCCTAAAATATATATCAAGCTACCAAGTGGTGGAAGATTCTATCCTGACGGAGCTCTTGAAGTTACAGATACTGGAGAATACCCTGTATTTGCAATGACTGCAAAAGATGAACTGTCAATGAAAACACCAGATGCTTTGCTTAACGGTCAGGCTACAGTTGATGTAATACAAAGTTGTGTGCCGAATATTAGAAATGCATGGATGATGCCTAGTATCGACTTAGATTCAGTCCTTACTGCAATTAGAATTGCAACTTACGGTGAAACAATGGATCTTACAATAACTGTTCCTAATACAGAAATGGAAACAACTTATCAAGTTGATTTGCGTCAAGTAATGGATACTTTTAATGGTATAGATTACGATTCTACAGTACATATTAATGATATGTCTATACATATCAAACCGTTAACCTATCAACAGTTTACACAAAATGCAATTAAATCATTTGAAGAACAAAGAGTGTTTGCTATTGTTAACGATGAAACTATGTCTGATGAAAAGAAAATTGAAATGTTTTCTAAAAGTTTCCAAAAACTTACAGCTTTAACTGTAAATGTTGTTGCTCAAAGTATAGAAAAAATTCAAGTTGAAGAACAAACTGTTGTAAATCCTATGCATATCATGGAATTTATAAACAATGCTGATAAAAAATTCTATAATGCAATAATGGATCATATGGAACTTCAAAAATCTAAATTTGAACTTAAACCTATGACTATAGAAGCAACAGATGAGCAAATATCTGCAGGAGCACCTAAAACTTTTGATGTTCCTATTGTGTTGGATGCAGCAAATTTTTTCGTATCAGGATCTTAACCTGGCCGGTTGACCGTATCCTTAACGAAGTTAAGGAAATGGAAAATCAAGTAAAGAACATTAAGTTAGAAACTTTTAGACTTGCTTGGCTAATGCGTGGAGGCATGACACTAGATGAAGCGTTTGCGTTAGGGTCCGAAGAAAGAGATATAGTGTCAACACTAGTTAAAGAAAATTTTGAAATAACTAAAAAAACGCAAATGCCTTACTTTTAACGCACAGGTTTTGCTTTCATCGATCTAGCTCTATCTGCTCTCTGTTGAAACGCTGCTTTATCTGCTTGACTTCTGCCTGGTGTATCTTTAGCTGCACCTGCTAATTGTTGTTTTACAGCATCTGCTACACCTGCTTTTTTAATTTCTGCTGCAAGTTTCTTTAAGTCAACTTCCGGTGCTGCTGCGTCTTTGCCTTTTGGTTTTTCAAGTTTTACATCACTCTTAACACTAACTGCTTGGATTAAATCAGCATCCATTCCTGCTTTACTTAAAATATCATATATGCTTGCAACATCTGTAGGTTCACCTAAATCAGTCCATGTTTGTTGTAATTTTTTCTGTGTAACCTTATTGCCTAGCTCTTTGCGTAAAGGAGCAGTTTTATCCATTGCATAATCTGCTGCATCTCCTGCAACATCTGCTGCTTTTGCAGCACCTTTTTTAATTGCACCGCCTGCTGCTCTAGCTCCTTTTGTAGCTGCGTCAGTGCCTTTTTTCATTAAGCCAGCAGCTTTACTTGCAATATTTCCAAAAGGACCTTCTGCAAGATAACGTTCATATTCTAAGTTAAGAGAATCTGTAATGCCTGCTGCTTTTCTTGCTGCAAGTTGTGCCGGAGTTGGTGGTTCTTTAGCAACAGCATCTACATCTGCGTCTGGATATAAAGACTGAACATATTCTCTCGCAGGTTCGCTCATACCACCCATCGGATCATTTGCTCTGACTATTTGTTGATATTCTCTTAATTCATCAACTGTAAGCCATTTATCACGTATAAATCCACCATCAACGCTTGCTTTTACACTGCCTTCTGTTACATCGCCTTCTAGGTTAATATTGTCTTTAATTCTTTCTAAAACTTCTAAATCAAATTCACCTCCGCCAGGCAGATCTTCTAATCTCTCTTCATATATTTTTCTTGCAAAATAATCTAAATATTCTTCATTGCTGTCAAATGAAGGAATAAATTCTCTGCTGTTACCGCCTGCGTTAGCTATATCATCGGAATCAACTTCACCTTTTACAGTAGCAAGTTCTTCATCTCCGCTAAACCAATCTCCAATTTCGTCTCCAAGGAATCCAACTGCTGCACCAAACGCTGCTGCTTTTGCAGATTTTCCGACTGCTGTAGAAAGATCTTCGCCTTGAAGCATACCTTTAGTAGAGCGTAAAATCAAACCTGCTGCTGCGCCACCTACAGGACCTGAAATAAACGCTGCAACTGCGGTTAAAATACCTACAGCAATAGTTGCTTTACCAGGATTTTCTTTAGCCCAGTCACTTACTGCTTGAACACCTTTTACAATTTCACTGTCTGGATTTTCAGCACTAATTTTATTTTTTAGATTGTTAAATGTTGCATCTGCATTTTTTACAGGTCCGCTGTCTTTTACAGCAGCTTGAAGTTCTTTTAATTTGTCTTGTACTTTTTTATAAACTTCAGGAGTCTTTTTAAGAGCGTCTACACCTTTTGCTGCTGCATCACCTGCTTTACCTAGTGCTGTTCTATTAGCACCACTATCCATTGCAACTTCTTCAGCACTTTTAAAAATTGCTTGTATCTGCTGAGGTGTAAGATTTTGTTCAAGTAATGTTGTTAATTCTTCAAGTAGCGGCCAAAGTTCTTTTTGGTATCTATCAACATGAGCTTTTTGTTCCTCATTAAGAACTGTATAACCTTCGTTTAGAATTCTATGCGTTTTGTTTTCAAATAGTGTAACTTCTTGTAATCTCATAATAGTGCCGCCAATTGTTTTTTCTGTTCAGGTGATAATGCATCTATTTGTTTTTGCATAGCTGGTTCAACTTTTATTTCTGGTTTTGCGTCACCATCTTTTTTTGGATCAGCTTTTGCATTTTTCTTATCGCCTGCGGCAGCAGGTCCTGCGCCAGCAGACGGGTCAAAAGTTTGTGCAACTGCTTTAGCAATTATAGTAGCAACTTGTTTGTCTTGTAAAGGTTTACTAATAGTTTTTAACATATCAGTAGGTAACCCTTGCTTAGCCATAAAGTTTGCAAGTGTTTGTGCATCTACTTGATTTTTGTTAAGATTAGCACTTGCTGCTGTGCTTAACCATCTTCTGTAAATTAAATTACTGCGTTCTTTTCTATCTACATCTCCTGCCATACTAGCAGCAGTATCCTTAGCACCTAATTTTGCAGCAGCTTTAGCACCAAACTTTTTAAGCCCTGTTCCTAAATCACTAAAAGGTGCTTCAGCAACTTGCTCTTCACCTACTAGTTTTCCTTTTAAAGGATGTGGTTGTTCACCTGTTTTACTAGGTTTTGATTTTTTAGGCATTTTATCTTTGCCACGAGCATGGTCTGCGTGTTTGTATTCTTTTTCAGAAATTACGTGTAATACCTTCATTTGGTGCTCCAATATTAACTTACAGTATTTATCTTATATTGTATATATTAAATAATTCGCTATGGATACAAAAATTTATACCTATCATGTAATAGATAAGAATGGCAATTATATAGAACGTAATTTGCCAGATAGAAATCATGCTGAAGTTGTAATTCGTTTTTTAGAAGAAACAGAACATAGAAATGATCTAGCAATTATAGCTGAACATAAACCACAACTTAAAGGGCATATACTTGGACGTGATCCTGATCTACATTAAAGTTGTTACTTCGTAACAACTAGTTTTCGCTTTCGCTCAAACTACATACTTCGTATAATAATAAGTGCGAAGCACTTACGTTTCATGTAGATTGTTTCAGTCAGACGGAACCTGTTACGGTCCCGTCGTCTCAAAAAATTAGCTTCATGTGAGTTCGCCACCAGCCGAGACTTGGAAGTAGGTATTTGTTATACTGCTACACAATGGGCTCTGACCTTTCCCAACCTACGTCGACATATGTAACATATAGAGTACATAAAACGCTTTTATGCTTTCTTTATAGTACATTACCTCCCGCTTCGTTCCTATTGCTAAAGAGTTTTTATGTGTAATGTGCAGTTTTTCGACAGCCAACAATCTATCTACGTCAACCAGTGAGCCCAATTTGTCTGATGGCTTCCGCACTCTGGTGCGTCGATCAACGTGTTACGTGTGTTCCGATCAAGGATACTTTTTCCACAGCGGTATTTCTAAACTGGCCCGCCAACCTTATGTGTTGGATTGTTTTGCCTGTTCTAGTAGTGCCTTGCGCAATTTATCGGAACCGCCAACTCTAACATTAATAATTCCATTGTAATACTCATCCGTCTCTAACACACGGCGGTCAAATTGCTCTCTAGCCTCTATGTAACTCATCTCTGCTCTGCTTTTACAGAAATAAAGTATTTCTCTTGTGAAGTTGTCTGGGCCTAACTTGTCTACGTCTGCTTGTAGCCTATCTGAAGATCCCCAATAGTCTCTCCAATCGCTTTCTTTGTAGCCTCGTCTTTTATTTTTTTTGCCTTTAAGTGGTGGCTTAGTAGTTTTAAATTTTGCAAGTTTCTTGCCTATGTACTTTTGCCCAGTTGTGGTATTGGTTATAAGGTAAACAAATCCTTCATATTCGTCTGAAATAGTTTCAATTTGTTTTCCTTTATAAGTCCAGTGCATGAACTTATATACCGTTGCCTATGAGTTGCCTTGGTCTTTTTTGGTTACTCTTGTTGTATTGTGATGGTTGTGTATTTCTTCCATTCTAATTTTTGCAAAGTGCCTAATTTCACGTAGAAATTTTCTAGCTGATCTGTGTGTTCGCACAGAGTTACGTCTTTCAAACTTTTCGTTTTCTTTAAAATAGTTTAAGTACGCTTCAACTAGTTTATCGTGTATATCACTCATTCTACAATTTCTATATCGTTCTCGTAACTTGTAAATCCGTTTTCTTTAATTACTTTCATTACATGGTTAACACGACCTACTAGTTCGTCTTTGTGTGAAATTAAGAAAACATTTTTATCACGCTCTCTACCCATTTTCTTTAGAACTGCTAAACTATTTTCAACACCAGCAGTGTCCATGCCACTGTCAATTAGCTCGTCAATAAACAAAAGATTTACATTTTGGTAAAGCGATTCCCATACATCTCGGAAAGCAAAACTAAGTCCTAATATTAGTCTGTTACGTTCGCCTCTACTCAAGTTATCAAAATCTAAATCTTGTCCTAACTGTGTAATTTCTACATTAAGATCATTTAAAAATTGTACTTGATGCGGAAGACCTAGTTTGTCGAGATAATATGTTAATCTATTATTTAGGTATGCTAAGTTCTGATCAATAATTTTCTTACGGATAAACGAATCTTTGTTTGTTAGTAGTTTCAACAAAAACTCTTGATGATCTTTAAAATTTGTAAGATTATTTACAGGCGTCCAATCAATATCAACAATAGCAGTATTTGTAAGTTCATCAATTTGCGTTTGATAAGGATCAGTTTCTTTTTCTCTATTGTTAAGAGTGCTTTTTAAATTTTCAACATTTTGTCTATGTTCATATGCTTCTTTTGCAGTTTCATAAAAAGTTTTAGGCTTACCATTTATGTCGCCTATTTCTTCAAGAGCTTCAACAACTTCAGAATGTTTATGTCCTAAGTCAGTTTGATATGCTAATGCATCAACTAATTCTTTGTTTTTTCTTTCTGCAATTTCTGCTTTTTTGTCTGCGTGAAGTTCTTGCCCACAAGTGTAGCATACAGCATCTTCTAATTCTAAGATGTCTTTATTGACCTTTTCTACAGACTTACTGGCACGTTGTAGTGCAGGCTCAAGTGTGCTTAATTCTTTTTTAAGAGCCAAAATAGCATTATTATGTTCATTCCAGTTTAACAATTTTTCATGAGAATCAAGTTCAGCTTCAATGTCTAAATGTTCTAATTCGTCGATAGCTAGTTGTAATTTGTTGCAATCTTTTGTTTTTTTAGACAGCCAAGCACGTTGATTGTTTTTTAAGCTATCAATAGTAGTTTGTATTTTACCATTTGCTGCTTGTATAGCTTCAATTTTAAGTGTTTCCTCGGTTACTGCATCTTTAGTAGATTTAATTTGTTCTTTAAGATTTTCTGCTTTTTCACTAAGAATAGTAATACCAAGAAGTTGTTCGATAATAGCACGTTGATCATTTTGTCGCATACTCAAAAAAGGCTCAGTATATGTGTTTAATGCAACAACGTGTTTAAACATATCATGGCTCATATTAAGCAAGGTGTTTATAGATTCTTGTGTTTTGCGACTATCACCTTGCGATTCATCAGTCATTTCTTGTTCTTGATTATTGATATAGAACTTTAAAATATTAGGAGAGCGTCCGCGCTCAATCCTATAATCTTGTCCGTCCTTCTCAAAGTGTAGGGTGACTAACATCCCCTTACTATTAGTCTTATTAATAAGATTATTTCGTTTGATGTTAGTCAGTGCTTGGCCGTACAAGGCGTAGGATAATGCATTGATTATCGTAGTTTTACCTGTACCGTTTCGTGAGCCTGAGTCGTCACCTCCTTGATCGAGATTTTCACCAAGCACGAGTGTAAGATTTTGTTTATCAAAATCAACTGCTTGAGTTTGATTTCCTACACTCATAAAGTTTTTAACTGTTAAATCTTTAATACGTATCATAGTTCGTTATAGATGTCCAATAGCATTTTCTTATTAAAGTTGTCTGAATCAATTGCAGAAATTTCTTTTGACACAATTTCGTCTATACTTTCAAATTTTGAAATATCTAGTTCAGTGCTAATTTCTTCAATTTGTTTTTGCGGGATAAGTGTAATTTCTCTGCACTTATAATTGTTGATGTACGTTTCTTTTATAAATTGTGCTTCTTCATAAGAAATTGGTAAATCGAGTGTAACTCTCAAATACATATTAGGTTTTATAATATTAGATTCAGGATCTAATAATTTACTTAATGTAGTTGTTCTATACTTAGGACAATCATCCCAATTAATATAACGAGGCTCTGCATTGTTTTCTCTGTCAAGAATCATCATGCCTCTTTCGTCATCCCATGCATCTGCATAATTGTGTGGAAATGCATTACCGAGATAATGTACTTTGCCTTGCACTTGTCTTTTGTGAAAGTGTCCGCTAAACACATATTCTTGATGTTCAAAATGTTCAGCACGTAATTCGCCGTGGTCTGGCATCTGTACCATAGCATTCATATAGAAACTAGGCAGTTCAAAGTGCCCGAACATATATTTAGATTTAATTTTGTTAATTTTTTTCCATTCGTCGCCTACTAACCAAGGTACAAGTGTAACATCGTCAACTGTTGTAATTTCGTCAATAAATGTTATACCAGGAATGTAAGTAGCAAATGCAGTTGAATTTACATCACGTTTATCTTTGTAATATAAATCGTGGTTTCCGTCAAAAAAGAAAAACTGTTCAAATGACTTTCCTAGTTTTTCCATGCAACGAATTGTAGCATCCATTGTGGTTAAATTTAGACTGTTTCTATTATGATGCCAGTCGCCACAAAAAATACCAGTTTCGCATCCATTTGCTTGAGCTTGTTCAATATACCAATCGATAAAGCGTTCACAATCATCGTTGTGTACTTTTGAGTTGCCTTTTAGGCCGAAGTGAATGTCCGTAAATACGGCTGCTTTTTTAAACAAAGTTCTAGAGTCCTCTTATCTTCACATATAGTATAAACTAATTTTTAAGTGTTGTCAAGAGATTATTTCATCTCTCTTTCTCTTTTTTGAGCAGCTTCCCACTCGCCTGCGTGTTGTCTAGTGTAGCTAGGGTCTAAACCGTTTTGTTCGAGGATGTCGTCTCTAATGTTTTGATTGCGTTTTTCAATGTTGATAACACGTACAAATGAGTTTGTGACTGCCGCTGTGTAGTAAGCAAACGGGTTGTTTGATTTAGATTCATCAAATTGTAAACCGATTTGAGCAAGTTGTAATATTGCTTGTCCTCGCATTTCGTCATTGTACGTATATCCTCTCACGTTGCCTCTAGTGCCGTATCTATCACAGAGCTTCATCCACATTTTTGCAAGTTCGTTTGTTGTTTTACCATTAGTTAAACTAAAATGTCCGTTTTCCATTCCGCCTACCCAATGACTTTTTCCGACACACACTAGTTCACCTTCTTCGTTAAATTTGTAATGTTGAAACGGAGGAAAGTTTAATTTTACTTTTGTATCTGCTATAGTTTTTGGTGTCTTTTTTCTACCTGGCTCGTCTGGTATATGATCAAATGTCATAATACGAAAAATTAGTTCTTCCTTAGTAATCTTTGTATAAGGAATTTCGCATTCTGCTTGTTTTACTTTCTGACCAGCCATTTTTCTTGCTTCATAATCGGCTGTAGAAAGACGTTTTGCTTTATTGCGTTTTGCTTCAGCAATAGTTCTAATATTAATTTTTTCAATATCAGGAAGAATAATATCAAACTGATTGTATTCTGGTGATACATAGCTGCAATAGCTAGTTTTTGATTTGTGTATTTCTTTAAGTAAATCTTTATTGTTTAGATAATTTTGTCGTCTCATTGATGTTTTCCTAAGTTATTGATTACATTATAATACACGTACTTAATTTTGTCAACTAAATAGTAGTATAGGAGACAAATATGGCAATTAGTAGAACCAGTAGGTACGAGATTAACGGTAAAGAAGTTAGTAAAGAAGAATATGAAGCAATTATGGGTCCAATTCAAGGTATCCGATCTAACGCTCCTAAAGATGGTAAAGAGATGCCTAAAGAAGGCGCCCAAGCTAGATGGGCATCTTATGACGCTGATTGGCGAGTTAAACTTGGATATAAATCCGGCTCCTATAATAATATACTAGCCCCTTTAGCAACTACAGGCGGAATGATATTCCCTTACACTCCTACAGTTCTTATTAATCATACTGCAAATTACGATTCTTTGCACCCTGTACATAGTAATTATCCTTTTTATGCATATCAAAACTCACAAGTGGATCAAATTACAATTACAGGCCAATTTGTTTCGCAAACAAAAGCGGATGCTGAATACTGGGTTGCAGCTACACATTTTTTAAGAAGTGCAACTAAAATGGCATATGGTCAATCTACTAATCAAGGTAATCCTCCACCATTACTCCGTTTAGACGGATACGGACAATATGTGTTTAACAATGTTCCTGTAATACTACAAACTTTCATGGTTGATTTACCTACTGATGTAGATTACATTGAAACACAGTTTGGAGGAGGAGGAACTACTCATGTTCCGGTTAATGCACAGATATCAATTACTGTCGTTCCGCAATACAGTAGATCTAAAGTTGAAAAATTTAGTTTAGACAAATACATAAGCGGCGGCTACTTAAAAACAGGTGAGGGGTATATTTAATGAGCTTTTATTCTAAGTCAAGTCCATACAACGGCACTGAGTTTAATTCTGCAGGGTATTTAGGTAACTTTGAAATCAGACCTGTACCTAAAACTGCTGACGATTATCTATATACTATTGAGCCTGTCTTTCACCAGAGACCTGATCTAGCAGCTCATGTAATTTATGGCAATGAAAAATTATGGTGGGTGTTTGCTCAACGGAACATGGATATTTTAGTTGATCCTGTAATGGATTTTACAGCAGGCACACAAATATATCTATTAGATGGACCGAAGATGAGAGAACTGCTTGGACTTTAAATGGCAAATGTAACAGTAAATAATCCAACAGCAGCAATTAAAGAATATGTTTCTCAAAATAAAGCTGAGTTGAATAATGCCGGTGCTACTCAAGAAGTACACAATACCGGTGTGGAAAGAATGCAAGATTTTTCCACACCTGGACCAGCAGGAGATACTGCAACAAGGCAAAATAACTCAACAAGTGTTTTTCCTAATGAACTAGAACAATTTGCAACAAGTAATCATATTTTTACACTTTCTGTTTTGACTTCAAGGCAGCTTTCTTATCCTGACAAAACATATCGTGCTGGGCAAACAGTGGCTCCGGTTTTGAGAAGTGGAGGTGGTCTTGGAGACCAAAAAGTTAAAACAGTTTACGAAGGTTCAAATAAACTAGAATACTTTATGGATGACGTAGAAATAGAATCTATAATCACACCTACAGGAAAGCAAAGAGCAACAAATGCTACTAATATAAAGTTTAAGATTATGGAACCTTATAGCATGGGTTTATTTTTGCAAACTTTACAAATTGCAGCCGCTGCTGAATACAAAAATTATTTAGAAACACCAATGCTGCTTACGGTAGAATTTGTAGGACAGAATGATGATGGCGAATTTATAGGCGGAGTTGCAAAAAGATATTATCCGCTAAAACTAGTGTCTATGGATATGAATGTGACAGGTGGCGGCACGGTTTATGATGTTGAAGCTGTTCCTTACAATGAAACAGGACTAACAGACAATATTCAAACGATGGATACGGACATAGAACTAACAGGAACTACTTTAGCTGAATTATTAGATACAGGTGAGCAAAGTTTATCCAAAGTTGTAAATGATAGATTTATTTCTCAAATTGATACAGGCCAAGCTGCTAGACCTGATGAATTTATAATTTTATTTCCAGACGATGTTGCAGGTACAAAAGGACAAGCAGGTGGAGCAGGTGATGGTAGTGTATCAGAAACACAATCTGCAATGTATGATTTAACAGCTCAGGATTTACCTCCTAGAGTGACTGTAGACACAAGTCAATTACCTAGAGGAAACAGTGCATCAGATAGAGAAGCTATAAGAGCAAGCACTCAACAATTTATAGCAGCCCAGTCTAGCTTGACAGCAAAATTGCGTGAAAATTTGTCAGGTTCTCCTAACAAAATTGGTCAAGCTAAGATGATACAAAGCATAGACGATGCAGGTAACAATCCGTTAAACAAAGCAGGACTTAGTTATAACGGAGAAAAACAAATTTTTGAAAATGATAAAATGTCAGTTAGTGCAGATTTAAGGACGTATTCATTTCCTCGAGGGAGCAAAGTCCAAGACATTATAGAAGAACTTGTAATTATTAGCGACTACGGTAGAAGATTTGCAGAACCTAAAGCAGATGAAAATGGTTTTGTAGATTGGTTTAAAATAGAAACTGAAGTTTATCCTATAACAAATATACAAGAACAATCAAGAACAGGTAAAAATCCTAAAGTTTACATTTACAAAGTTGTTCCTTACAAAGCACATTTGGCAACAATATCTAATCCTACAGCAAGTCCTCCTAGTATATCCAGGCTTAGAGCAAATGCAGCAAAGCAATACGATTACATTTACACAGGACTTAATAATGACATACTAGATTTTGAAATAAACTTAAACAATCAATTTTTTGCTGCGGTTAGTGCAGATGGCGATGCGCTTTCTAAAGATAGTGTAAACAAAACATCGCAAGGTACTTCCGCTACTGGGCAAACACAGATGCAAAGTGGTACTAATAATGGAGGTTCGGGTGCCCAAGGTACTGTACAATTTGTTCCACAAAGCACTACTGGATCTGGCGGTGGTGGCGGTGCTGAAACTGTAGAATCTAGAGTGGCAAGGACTTTTAATGATGCTATTGTTAATAGTAATGTAGATTTACTTACACTAAACTTTACAATTATGGGAGATCCTTATTACCTAGCTGATAGCGGAATGGGCAATTATAATTCAAGAAAAGGTACATTAAATGTTACCGCTGACGGGACAATGGATTATCAAAGAAGTGAAGTTGATATAATTGTAAATTTTAGAACACCGATTGATTATAATGACGAAGAAGGTGATATGATATTTCCGCAAGAAACAATTGAAATAGAAGAATTTAGCGGATTGTATAAAGTATTGCAGGTTACTAGTAACTGGAGTGGAGGAAAATTTACTCAAGAAATACAATGTATTAGAAGACGTAACCAAGAGAAGACATACTTAGGAAATAGTGTGTTAAAACAAAATCAAAGTGATAAGAGCGAATTAGATGAATCAGGAAGAGCTTCCGGAAGTCATTCTTCGGTTAACTCACAAAAGAAAGAAGGCAATCCTAGTTTGAAAGAACAAATGGAACAGTACCATTCTAATAGACTAGAAGAAATTAAACGTGGAAACGTAAGTAGAGGATTTTAAATGAAGGATAGAAGAACTAATAAAGACAATAAGGAAATGTTCACTCAGAACAAAGATCCTGGTCCGTTCGAAGCAATTATTGTAAATCATTTAGATCCTTACTACGGAGGAGGTTTAGAAGTTGAACTGCTTAAAAGTTCTTCTAGCGGTAATTCACCTGAAAAAACAGGTCAGTTGGTTACTGTAAAATACCTAAGTCCTTTTTATGGTATAACACCCTTAGCAGCAAATGGGAAATACGATCAGTATAATGCAACACAAAAAAGTTACGGATTTTGGGCTGTTCCTCCTGATATAGGAACTAGGGTACTAGTAATTTTTGCTGAAGGTAGATTGAACGCAGGATATTGGATAGGTTGTGTGCAAGATACACATATGAATTTTATGGTACCTGATGGAAGAGCATCTACAAAATATAATAAAGATGGATCATCTCAACCTGTGGGAGAATTTAATAAACTGCTCGAAACTAGAGGAGATCATCCTACAGCTTACAATAAACCAATAAACGTAGATTACGCAAATAAATTGTTTGAGCAAGGCCTTGATAAAGATGAAACTAGAGGTTTAACATCAACAAGTGCTAGAAGGGAAGCTATTTCTAATGTTTACGGATGGAGTACACCAGGACCAAGAGATAAAAGGTCAGGTGCTCCTAAAGTAAAATACGGAGCAGCAGATACTAAAGCAACAGTTTTTGCAAATAGATTAGGCGGCAGCAGTTTTGTTATGGATGATGGTGACGAAACACAAATCAGAAAAGGCAAAGCAAAAGATACTCCGATGGAGTATGTGAATATTAGAGCCGGCGAAACAGGCGGAGATAGAACTTTGCCTGCAAACGAGCTTACTAGGATTAGAACACGTACTGGGCACCAAATACTTTTACATAATACAGAAGATTTAATTTATATTGCACACGGTAGTGGAGACAGTTGGATTGAAATGACTGCAAATGGAAAGATTGATATTTACAGCAAAGATAGTATAAGCATACGTAGTGCTAACGACTTAAACTTTACTGCTGATAGAGATATTAATTTTTTAGCAATGAGGGATATTAATACTGTTGTTGGCAGAAATCATTTAGAATCTGCAGGACAAGAAAGAGGAATCAAAACAGGAACACATACTGCAATTAACACAGGCACGAGTTATAGTGTAAATGCACAAACATTTATTTCTCAATACAGTGAAGAAAGCTCAACACACATTGCACAGGGCGAAATGGCCTTACAAAGTAATGCAAATATGTATGTTGGTACAACTAGTAATATGCACGTTGATGCCTGTGCAGGTTTGTATATAACTACAGACGGTGAAGGGCATATAAAAGCAGTAGGTAATTTAATTACAGAAACAGAAGCAAACTTAGATGTAAAATCTGGCGTGGATACAAAAATTACATCTGGGTCTGCTACTGATATAAAAGCAGGTACATCAGCTAGATTCCAAGCAGCTGGCGGAGGTATGGATTTAAAAGCAAGTGCAAATATTACGCAAACTGGTTCAGAAATACATCTTAATGGACCAGCAGCAGCTGCCGCAGCTGAAGCAGGAGTTGCAACTGTAGCAGCAGGAGCTAATCCTATTGTTCCTGTACCTCCTTTGCAAGCTCAACAAGTTACTCGTCGTCCGTCACATGAACCTTGGTATCAGCATGAAAATATAAATCCAAATGCATATACAGCAGACAAAACAGCAGCAGGGCAGGAGCCTGTAGAAAGCTATGCTCCTGAAAGACCTGATACATTTTTAAGATTGCAAAATACTACAGGAACTAATCAACCTTTTGGTACTCCTAATAATGTTGCAGGACAACCTACAGCAAATGGAACAACCGCAGCATCGAATACGCCTGGCGGAGTTACTACATCTAATACTTACGCTTCTAGCCCAATACCAACTGATCCTCCAGAAGTAATTGCTGATAAAAAAGTTAGAGCAAGAATTTTTGCAGATTCGTTAAGGACTATAGCAGGGTTCAATGATGAATTTGTAAAAGCAGCTATTGCTTGTGCTAACAGCGAAAGTGGAATCGATGTTAAAGAAGAATCAAGTTATGCTAATACAAGTAATGAAAGAATTAGAAGCATTTTTAGTGCAGCAAGGGGTATTAGCGATGCACAACTTACACAAGTAAAACAAGATAAGTTCCAGTTCTTTGAGTTAGTATACGGATATCAAAGTAGATTAGGTCCTGGAATGGGAAATACTGCTCCTGGCGATGGAGGAAACTACATAGGAAGAGGACTTATCCAGTTGACAGGTAAAGCAAATTATAGAAAATATGGTGATCTTGGCGGACATGATATTGTTTCAAATCCTGGATCACTTAATAGTGATTTCAAGGTAAGCTGCGATATTGCAGCAGCTTATTTAAAGGATAGGTATAGAGACAGAGGACGCGGTGTAGTAGGCAATATGAGAATGGCTATTGCAGGCACTGAAAGAGGCTATGACCTAGCAATTAATAAAGATAACCAATTCTTTGCAAGTATGGATGACACTTGGATTTATCAAGTAGATCCTAACACAGGAACAGCAATAGTTTAGGGGATAAAAATGTGTAATGTTGTGATACCAGCTAGTCCAGTAATAAGCCCAAATATACAAGTTTGGGGCGAAGATCTAGGCGACCAATTAGAAACACAGCGTTTTAATTATGACGATCCATTTGTGCAAGACCTTGAAGGCGATTATCCTTACAACGGCAATGGTCAATTTTTAAGTTACAGCAATCAAAGTGCAGATGGCGGAGTTCCTACTAGCAGTAACTATGAAGACGTTCCTGCAGAAACAGGACCTGTTCCTGATAATCCTGGATATGAAAAATTTATTGCCATTCTTAATAATGTATTAGGACAGGATTGGAAAGAAAGGGGTCGACCAGGTAATCCAAATATTTTACAATGTTATAGAGTTTGTGGATTGGGATACGATCAAGACCAGTCTGCTATGAGTTATGCATGGTGTGCAGCATTTGTTAGTTGGGCTTTAGAAGAATCTGGCATTGGTGGTTTGAAAAGTATGAGTTCGCAAGCATATAAAAACTATGGTGCAGAAGTTGGCTGGAGAGACACTTCTAACATTAGACGAGGCGATGTTGCAGTTTTTAAATCAAAAACAAGAAGTGGAGGCCATGTTGGATTTGTTTGGGAAGTAGACAAAGCAAACAGGCGTTTTAAGATTCTTGGAGGTAACCAAGGCGATAACGCAAAAATTAGTAACTATAGATTTGAATCAAACAGTCAGTATACATTAACAATACGCAGGAATTGGGCAATACCTGCAGAATTAGATACCCCTATAGATGGTAGTACTATTCAAGCGTCAGCTGGTGCAGAAGATTCAACAGTTTAAGGAAATAACATGGCACAAGAATTATATAAAAAAATTACAATAAAAAAACCTAAAACTACAGAAAATAAATTTACTAGGGCATATAGGGGGTTTAGCACAGTCAATCCTGACAATACGGATTACAACTTGTATGATATTGCAATTATAAAGCAAGACTTAATAAATCATTTTCATATTAGAAAAGGCGAGAACCTTTCTAATCCTAACTTTGGTACTATAATTTGGGATGTTCTTTTTGAACCAATGACAGCAGAACTTAAAAATGCTATTATAGATGATGTAAACAATATTATTGCTAATGATCCTAGAGTTGTTCCAGAAGAAATTAATGTAGATGAATATGAAAATGGGATACAGATAGAAGCAACTTTGACATATTTGCCTTACAATATAAGTGAATCTTTACAGTTCAGATTTGATCAAAGTGCAGGATTATTATAGTAGCACTTAATCCTAAGCGATAAATACCATATAGCAAGAGGAACGACAATGTCATCAACAGATAGACAAAATAGATTACTAGTAACAGAAGACTGGAAGCGTGTATATCAGTCATTTAGAAATGCTGATTTTAAGGCTTACGATTTTGATACTTTAAAAAGAACAATGATAACTTACCTCAGAGAAAACTATCCTGAGGATTTTAATGATTACATAGAATCAAGCGAATACGTTGCATTGATTGATATGATTGCATTTTTGGGTCAAAACTTGTCGTTCCGTATCGACTTAAATGCAAGAGAAAATTTTATAGAGCTTGCCGATCGCAGAGAAAGTGTTTTACGTCTTGCTAGATTACTTTCATATAACGCAAGTAGAAATAAAGCGGCTGAAGGCCTACTTAAAGTGGAATCTATAAAAACTACAGAAGATATTATTGATTCTAACGGAAACAATATTAGTAGACAAACTGTACTTTGGAATGATTCAACAAATAGTGACTGGTATGAGCAATTTGTTAGAATCTTAAATGCAGCACTACCTACAACAAATAAATTTGGTCGTCCTGTAAGTAAAGCTACAATTGACAATATTCCAACTCAAAAATATAGAGTTAACGGAGCAAGTAGTGACATTCCTGTATTTAGATTTCAAAAATCAATTAACGGAAAAAATTTACCATTTGAAGTAACAAGCTGCGAGTTGACAGATAGTGAAATTTTAGAAGAGCCACCGCTACCTGGAAACAATGTAGGATTTGTTTACAGAGATGATAATAGAGGGTTTGGTAGTAGCAATACAGGATTCTTTTTTAAATTTAAACAAGGCATTTTAGAAGATGGCGCATTTAATATTTCAGCTCCTGCAACTAATCAAACTGTAAGCATAGATGCTGTAAATATAAACAATGAAGATGTTTGGTTATATGGGCTTAACTCTAGTGGAATTGAAACAACACTTTGGACAAAAGTAGATAGTGTTAAAGGAAATAATGTTTTATACAATAACTTAACAAGTTCGCAAAAAAACATATTTGGAGTTTTAACAAAATTAGAAGATAGAGTTGATCTAATTTTTAGCGATGGTGTATTTGGTAACCTTCCACAAGGGTCCTTTAGAACATATTTTCGTGTAAGTGCTAACGAGGAATTAAACATAACTCCTGCATCTATGCAAAAAATAAACATCGATGTAGATTATATTTCTGCAAATAACACTGAAGAAACTTTAAGTTTTGAACTTGCTTTAAAGTACAGTGTATTAAACGCAGCAGCATCCGAAACTAATGATAGTATAAAACAAAATGCACCAGCAGTGTATTACACACAAAATAGAATGGTGACAGGTGAAGATTATAATATTGTTCCGTTGACAGTTAGTCAAGAAATTGTAAAAACAAAAAGTATCAATAGAGTAAGCAGTGGAATTTCTCGCTATTTTGATTTAGTTGATGCAACAGGAAAGTATAGTAAAACTAACATTTACGGTAGTGATGGCATACTTTATAAAGAATATTTTACAGACAAGCAAGGGTTTACTTTTAGCACACGTAACGATATTGAGAATATTTTGTTATCAACTGTAGAACCTATACTTGCAGGAAAATATATTAGAAACTTTTATTTTGATAAATTTTTACGCATAGATTTTAGTTTGTCTGAATACTTGTGGAAGCAAAAAGAAACAAAAACAAATCAATCAACAGGTAATTTTGCAGATGGTGCATTGCAAAATCTACCATTAAAGACTGGCTCGTTCACTTCAACAAATTTGAAGTATTTGACTATAGGAACATTAGTAAAATTTGCTCCTAGAGCAGGCTATGTTTTTCAAACAGACGAAGATAATAAGCAAGTCATTAGAGGTACCGAGCTTAAAGAAAACCAAGTAGAATATCTATGGACTAAAATTGTTAGTATTAAGAATCAAGGAGATGCAGAAGGTGATATATTATTAAATGATGTTATACCAACTGATGCAGTTTTACAAGAATTAATACCAGCACTTACAACTACAATTCCAGATGATGTAAAAACACAAATGATAAACAGAATATTTGTTTACAAAACATTTGGATTAAGGTATGATTATCTTACAGAAAGATGGAGAGTAGTTACTGAAAATAATGTTAATTTTGCTGACGACTTTGGATTAGGCAGAGCAGGCGATAATTCTAATCAGAGCTTGGATGCAAGTTGGTTATTATTATTTGAAACTAACGGCGAAAGTTATACAATTAGTACTAGGTCAATGAGATATGTTTTTGAATCAGATGCAGAAGTAAGATTCTATTTTGACAACAGAGATAAAATATTTGATCCTAAAACTGGACAAAGTTTGATTGATAATATCAACATTTTAAGCATTAATAAAAAACTTGACGACACAAGCACATATAACTTTACAAAAGACTTTAGATGGGAAGTGAGCAACTCCTTTAGAGATAGCGAAGGTTACGTAAGCAGTAAAAAAGTTGAAGTTAGCTTTTTTGATTCAGATGATGATGGAGTTGTTGATGACCCGGATATATTCGAACAAATTGTTTTACCTAATATAAACAGCGATGACAAATATGTATTCCTTGAGAAATACAATCCTAGTAGTGATGTAGATGATTACAAATATGTTGATTCAAGTAAGTTTTATATTGTGCCTAATTTATCTATAGGAACAAGTGCATATAATACAGGTGATATATTCTTTGCTCTTGATACTAAATCATTTTACGTTTTAAATGGTAATAATTTTGACATTACAAATGATTATCGAGCATACGTTGGCAGAGATAAAATTAAGTTTCATTACATTCATAATGCAGATGAATCTTATAGAATAGACCCTAGTAGTACAAATATTATAGATACGTATTTGCTTACAAAAACTTATGATACAGAATATAGAAAATATCTTGCAGGAGATTTAACTTTACTACCGTTGCCTCTTAGCTCTGATCAATTATTTTTAAACTTTGGTCAAACAATCAATCAGCAGAAGTCAATCAGCGATGAAGTAATTTATCATTCAGTTAAGTACAAGCCGTTATTTGGAAGTAAGGCTGATACAGATTTGCAAGCAAAGTTTAAGGTTGTAAAAAATGATGACATTGTAATGACAGATAACCAAGTAAAAGCTGAAGTTATTACATACATAAATGAATTTTTTGCTTTAGAAAATTGGGACTTTGGAGATACATTTTATTTCCAAGAACTAGCAGCATATGTTATGAATAGGCTTACACCTAATATAAAACAAATTGTAATTGTACCTACTTCTGCAAACCAAGTTTTTGGAAGTTTATTTGAAATAAAAGCAGAAGCAGATGAAATTTTTATTAGTGCAGCAGAAGTTGATGATGTAGAGATTATATCTGGGGTAACAGCTACTAGATTGAAGGCACAAGGTGATGTAATTACTGCTGATACAAATTCAGCAGTTGGCGTACAAAGCGGTGCAACTAACTTAACTATTGGAGGTTATGAATAAGTATGTCTGAGAATGACCAAAAAGAATATCCAGTAGATGGAAATAATGTTCCTTCTAGTAAATTTTTACCAAGATATTTTAGAACACTTCCTAACAAAAAGTTTTTATCTGCAACGTTTGACCAAATGGTGCAGACAGGTACAGCTGAAAAATTAAATGCATACTATGGAGACACTGTTGCACCTGGATACAATACAAAAGACCCATACGTAACTGATGATATAAAAATTAGAAATGATTATCAGTTTTCACCTGGTACAGTTATTGAAGATGATTTAGGCAATGTAAATTTCTATAAAGACTACATTGATTACATAAACCAAATTAAAAATCTAAAAGGGACTGTAGACAATCATAACAATCTAAACGAAGCTGAATTTTATAGTTTAAATCCTCATATAGATGCTGATAAGTTTGTTAACTATAGAGAATACTATTGGTTAGCGTATGGTCCACAGTTAGTTAATGTAGCTGGTCAAGGAAAAGAAGTTGTAAGTACGTTTACAGTTACAAAGAAAGACAATGTAGATAACTTTTCATATGTGTTTAGTCCAGATGGAATAACTGATAATCCTGACATTCAGCTTATCAGAGGTCAGACCTACACATTTGAAATAGATGCTCCTGATATGCCAATGACAATTAGAACACAGCGTCCAGGCACAAGCGAATTTTCTTACACTGATGGTGTTACACAAACAGAAACAGGATTTACTTTCAAAGTTCCTGAAAATGCACCAGAGGTACTATTCTACGTAAACGAAAACGATATAAATGCAAGCGGTGTATTTAAGATTATAAATGCAGAAGATAATTCAGAAGTCGATGTTGATTTAGAAGTTATTGGCAAGAAAGCATATAAAGGCGGTAATGGTGTAGAATTATCTAATGGAATGAAAATTAGATTTACTGGAGATGTAACTCCTGCAAAATATGCAGAAGGAGAATGGTACGTTGAAGGAGTAGGTGATAAGATAGTTCTTATTAGTGCAAATGATTTGTTTATACCTACTACTAATTTACAAGATGTAGATGTTCCATTTGATGCTAATAATTTTGATAGATTACCGTTTGATGATGCAAGCGGTTTCCCTGCACAAAAAGATTACATAGTAGGAAACAGATGTAGTAGAGATACAAACTACTGGGCAAGAAGCAATAAATGGTTTCATAAGTCTGTCATTGAAGCTTCAGCAGCAGCTAATAAACAACCTGTAGTTTTAAATGAAGCTCTAAAAGCAAAAAAGCCTATTATAGAATTCAATCCTCATTTACGTTTACATAATAGTGGTACAATAAAAAAGCTAGATGTTGATCTAGTAGATACTATTACTACTGATGTATTTTCTACAATAGAAGGAAGTTCTGGATATAATATTGATGGAATAGATATCGTTGACGGAATGCGTATTTTGTTTTTAGGTGACACTGATGTACTAGTCAAGAACAAAATTTATGAAGTTAAATTTATACGTTTTATTAACAATAGACAACTTACTTTACAGCCAACAGAAGACACAGATCCTTTAGTAGGAGAAACGCTGCTTTGTAAGCAAGGCACAGATAACAAAGGATATATGTATTGGTTTGATGGCACAACTTGGAAACGATCACAAGAAAAACCTACAGTAAATCAATCTCCTTTATTTGAGTTGTATGATAATGATGGTATTCAAATAAGCACACTTGAGAGTGTGTCTCAATTAGGAACCAAAATTTTCTCATACAAAACTGGTAATGGTGTAAATGATCCTGAATTAGGATTTCCACTAAGTTATAGAAGTCTTGAAAATATAGGTGACATTGAATTTGAATTTAATTTATTAAGCGATGTAATTACATACCAAAGACAAAATGTTACAGAAAGTATTGAAAGTGATCAGTTACTTTTAAGAAAATATTCAGATAGAGAAAACTTTGAATATGTTAATGCTTGGGTAAAAGGTAAAGAACTATCTGTACAACCTGTAATTAGAGAATATTTTGCTGAAATAGATCAAACTAATTTTGATATTGATGTTTATGAAAATAGTGCTAATGTAACTGATTTATGGATAAGAGTCTATCAAAATAATAAATTGCTTGTAAACACTAAAGATTATGACATTGTTAATTTTGATAATATGGCAACTGTTGTTTTAAAAAACAAAGCATCAGAAAATGATCAGATTATAATCAAAACAAATAGTGCTAATGCAAAAACAAATAATGGACATTATGAATTACCTACTTCGGTAGTCAATAACCCAAATAATGAAAATATAACACAACTAACCTTTGGCGAATTTACAGACCATGTAAGAACTATCGTTGAAAGTTTAGAAGATATTGGCGGAATTTTTCCTGGACAAAGTAATTTACGTGATGCAGGAAATGTTTACGACAGGGGAACTAAATTTGTTCAACATAGTGGAATGTTTAATTTAGCAAATTTCCACCTTATAGATGATAATGCAAATATTATTAAAGCAATAGAGTTTGCAAAACGTGAATACGGAAAATTTAAGCGTGAATTTTTAGATGTTGCAAATCAATTAGGGTTTGATGGCGATATTAAAGATCATGTAGATGCTGTTTTAGAAAGAATTGCAAAAGATAAAAACAACTCTATGCCATTTTACTTTAGTGATATGATTGGGTACGGTAAAGGTTTTGAAACACAACATAAAGTTTTTGATGAAAATAATAGATTTTATCCTTTATCACAAAAATTCAATTTAAAAGAACTATCTACTAGGGCAGTTTGTGTTTATCATAATAGAGTACAGATAGCACACGGTCAAGATTACACTTTTAATGATGATGGGTTTATTGTTTTAGATGACAGACTTGTTGTTAATTACAATGATACAATAGACATAGTTGAATATAGTTCAACTGACGGTTCTTATATTCCTCCTACACCAAGCAAGTTTGGGCTATTTCCTAAATATGTTCCAGGAAAATATCACGACCATACTTTTTTAGAAGCACAAAATGTTGTGCAAGGGCACGATGGTAGTATTACTATTGCATACAACGACTTTAGAGACGATTTACTTGTTGAACTAGAAATGCGTATATTCAATAATATAAAAGTTGAATATGACGAAAGTATTTTTAACATACATGATTACATAGGTGGAGAATACAGAACAACAAAGTTTTCACAGCAACAGATAGATAATCCATTTATTGACGATTTTACAGATTGGCTACAGCTTGTAGGTAATCCAGACTATACAGAATACGATTCTTTCTTTAGTCAAGCTAATCCTTTCACATTTAATTATAGTGCAAGTAATTCCGCAAATAATAATAGCTTACCAGGATTTTGGAGAGGAATATACAAGTGGGCATATGATACTGATCGTCCGCATTCTCATCCTTGGGAGGTTTTAGGTTTTAGTATAGAACCTAATTGGTGGAAAGAAGTTTACGGCCCTCGTCCGTATACTGTAGACAATGTTCCGTTATGGACAGATTTAGAAAAAGGTATTGTTAGAGAACCAGGAAAAGCTGTTAGATTTAGAAGTAAATTTGCTAGACCAGGATTAGCAAGTTTTCCTCCTGCAGATAGTAGAGGCGAAATACAAAATCCTTTAAATAGTGGATTCCTAAAAAATTACGCCAACAGTCAAATTAAAACTAAATTTAAGTTTGGCGATCAAGCACCAACAGAAGCAGCTTGGAGACGTTCTAGTGATTATCCATTTGCTTTATTAAAAAGCATGATTATAAACAGACCTGTACATACGTTTGGTATTGCTTTTGATAGAAGCAGAGTAAAAAGAAATTTTGCTGGACAGTTGGTATATGGTGATACTAATAAAAGAATTAAAAAAGAAACTATTGCATTTCCTAATAGTTTAAGCTCAACAGACAGAGTGCAAACAGCAGGATTAGTAAATTACGTTGCTGCATTAATACAGAACGATGTATCTACTCAATATGACGAATATGTTTCTAATATCCAACGTGTAAATAACAAACTTGGATTACGTGTTGGCGGCTTTACAAATAAAGAAAAATTTAACTTATTATTAGACAGCAGGTCTCCTTTTAATACCACAAATGTTTTTATTCCACAAGAGAATTATAAAGTCTTTCTTAACAAATCTACTGCGTTTGACGTAGTTACGTATAGCGGTGTTATAATAGAAAAAGTAGCAAGCGGATTTATTATAAGAGGATATGATAGATTTAATCCTGTATTTCCTATATATCAATCTGTTCCTGCAAGTAACGATCCTGTAATGCGTGAAGGTGGTACAAGCGAGAACTTTATAGATTGGGATGAAAACAAATTATATTTACAAGGAAACCTTGTAAGATATGAAGGTAGATTTTTTAGAGCTAGAGAAGAACATACATCAAGCGAAAGATTTGATGCAGATTTATTTGTTGAAGTAAAAGAAGTTCCGGTAGTAGGCGGAGTAAATGTAACTGTGCCGCAAAACTTTAGAGAGCATTTATCATATGTTGATTACGGAACAACATATGCCACTGTTCAAGAAGTAATTAACTTCATTGCTGGATATGAACAACACTTAATTAAATCTGGATTTATATTCAACTCTTATAGTCCCGAAAGCGAAACAATACAAAACTGGCGCATGAGTATGAAAGATTATCTATTCTGGACTACACAAAATTGGCAAGAAAATAGCGTCATTACACTTAGCCCATTAGCAGAAACTGTAAAATGGTTTAAAGATGGATATATTGTTGATAATATTTTTAATGAGATTTATGCAACTGCACCATTGAATAGTAATGGCAGACCTATAAATCCAAAAAATTTAAGTTACAGTAGAGTTGAAAAAGAATTTATTTTACAACCTAAAGATACAAATGAAGGTATCTATCTAGCAAAATTACCTTTAACCCAAAAAGAACATATTGTTCTACTTGATAACAAAACTATATTCAAGGATGTAATATATAATAAAGAGCAGGGCTATAGACAACAGCGTATTAAAGTTATTGGATATAGATCAAGTGACTGGGACGGAAGTATTAACGTACCTGGATTTATAATCGACGATGTAACTATATTAGATTGGAATGAAAATACAGATTATAGTATAGGCGATGTTGTAAAGTATAAAAAAGATTATTATGTTGCAAAAGAAAATGTTCCGGGCAATACTACATTAGACTTAAATTATTGGGAAGTATTATCAGGTAAACCTGAAAACGGATTGTTTCCAAACTTTGATTACAAAATAAATCAATTTGCAGATTTTTATGATTTAGATACAGATAATTTTGATATAGAACAGCAAAAAGTTGCCCAGCATCTTATTGGCTATCAAAAACGTGAGTACTTACAAAACATTCTTAAAGACGATGTTAGCCAATACAAGTTCTATCAAGGATATATTCAAGATAAAGGCACAAAAAATGCACTAACAAAGTTATTTGATGCACTAAGTTCGTCAGGTGAAGATAGTTTAGAGTTTTATGAAGAATGGGCTGCAAGAGTAGGTTCCTATGGAGCCACAGACGGCATTAAAGAACTAGAGTTTATTTTAGACGAATCTAAATTCCAATTAGATCCGCAGCCTATCATTATCACAAACAGAGACGAAGGCAGAGCTTTAGATCTTGTTTATAGACAGCCTATTACTGATGTATACTTGGCACCCGAAGATTATGATTATAGAAATGTATTTCCTACAAAGAATTTAAAACAATATGTTCCAACTGCTGGCTATGTTAATTCAGACGATGTTGATTATGAAATAGCAACCTACAATGATATTTTAACACTTGATGCAGCATCTATATTAATAGATCAATATGTGTGGGTCGGTTTAGATAAAGATAATGACTGGAATGTATTCAAGGTTGAAAATACTGATTTAAAAATTGGTATTAATGACTACCAAACTGATACAAGGCTAACATTTTATAAAGAACATAATTTAGAAATTGGCGATATTTTTATCATAGCTACAGAAAAAAGTGGTGAAGAAAAGTTAGTTAAAGTTAAGAATATTGAAAATGAATATGTCACTATTGATAAAATAGATATTACTGAAACTGACGTACCTATTAGGAAGTTTGTATCTAAAAGATATACTAATATAAGTAATTTTGCAGCAGCAGTTGATAGCACTACTATTAACGATTTAGCATGGGTTGACCAAGTAGAAAATGAAAATACTTGGGGAGTTTACGAAAAAGGAAGTTATAATTATAGCAAAGTTTCCGAATTAGATAATACAGGAAAAACAGGATATTACTTTAATGATATATCTTCTGATCAAAGAAATGTTTTACTTGCTGTAGGATATACAGGTGATAATCAAGTTGAGGTGTTTTCAAGAGCAACTGATACTTCTAACTTAGTAATAGAAGGTAATATACTCGAAGATACAACAGTAGCAAGTAATCAAAGTTTTGGTAGTAGTGTTGCAGTTAGTCCTGACCAGAAGTATATTGCTGTAGGAAGCCCTGATGCAACAAGTATTAAAACAAACCTTATAGGTTCATGGAATCCAAACACAGCGTATGCAGTTGGTGATATTTTAAAACACAACAATAGGTATTGGACTGCGCAACGACCAATACTTGCTAGTTCAGGTCCTCAATCTTATAATACCTACGAACCATATCCTATACTTAAAGATAACTTATCCGATAGTACTGAAGCTAATTTTTTAGTTGCAGGAAACTATCCTCTTACAAATACAAGGGCTAACCATTTTTTAATTAGAGCAACAGATGTACAATTTAGAGCAATACCGGTAGGGAGTACTCTACATTTACATTGGAACAGGTTTAGCGTAAGCCATATTAATCCAACTTTACGAAGAGATCCTTTTGAAGGCACAGTAACTGGTTTAGATTATAATTGGCTTACAGGTGCTCATGTTATTTCCGATAAAGTAGATATGATTCTTAATATTCCTTTTGCTTTGCTTTCGGTTGCAGTTGGTGATATATTGCAAACAAGCACAGGTGAAGGAGAAATAAATTATGTTTATCAAAACGGAAATGGATTTATAGTATATCTAAAAAATACAACAGGACAATTTGCAGCTACAGGAAAAATTTATAATTCAGCTAATGACGAGATTGGCGATTATGAATACGAAATACCAGACGATACGCATACAAGTTTAGGCGGCTATTGGATGATTAGTACTAATAGTATTAGTGCAGGCGGTGTAGACTTTATAGATGTAATAGTTGATAATTCTCCAGGGCTTATTATTAAAGATGTAAAGCAAGCAGGAGATTTGACTGCTGTAGAAAGTTACTACAATGTTACTGAAGATGTTGGTGTCGTAGGAACTATATCCAATGGCAACGAAAAAGTATCACTTATAGGTAAGTTTAAAGACCCAGATACAGGATATCCTGCTCCAAGCGGATACGAATATAGAAATTTATGGTTTGTAAGACTAGGGTCTACAGCTCCTACATTTAATATTGGCGATTCGATTAGATTACAAGAAAATACTTTCTTGCAAGATATAGAATGGGAAAATGAATTTCCAATAATAAATGATAACAGTGATCCAATTTTTGATAATAACCACGAAGTTGTGGAAAAAATTGACGGTTATATAAGAATTCAATTACAACCAGATCAAGTAGGAACGCATAACTTTGTAAAGGGCGATCAATTAGAAGATGCTAACACTGGCGCAATTTTCAATATATTCCATGCTACTATTGATGCTGGGTTTTTAACGCAGACATTGTATGTTAATATTGACGGTACAAGTCCTGTTCAAACATTTAGTAACGGTAGCGATTATGGCGACAGCACAAGAGTTATTCGCAGACGTAGCGGAGAGGTAAACAGAGACGCAGGATTTATGCAAGAATCAAGTGTAGCAACAGCAGGCGGTTCGATATCTCCTTTATATGTTTTTGATTCAAGACAGCACCTTGCTAATCCTGCACTAATTAATTATGATTTGCCTGTCTACGGCACTGATTTATATTATGGTGCTGAATACTGGATTAGACCTCAAGGTAGAACAGAACTAGGCGATGCTAGAGCAGCAAATGAACCTACACCAAATAATGCGGATTGGTTACTTACAACTAGCATTGATGTAATACCTACAGGCGGAACATTATATACAGGAACAGGATTTGTAAGTGTTTATGAAAGACAAGATATAGGTGTATATGCATTAGAGAAAAGATTTGTTTTACCTTTCAATTTTGCTAATGTTGGTAAAAATTTAGATTTCAAAATTGTTAATGGTACATATGTCCTTTTCGTAGGTGCTCAAGATAAATTACTATTTGTTAAAAAAGGAACTGAAGGAAGTAGAACATTTAATTGGGAAGTAAGTTTAGATAAAGACTTTAGAGATGTATTCTCAATGAGTGCTGAATATTATATAGGCGATGTTGTAATTTATAATGCCGAATTATATAGAGCAAAAACAAATATAGCAAGCGGCAGTTCATTTAATATTCTAAATTGGGACTTAATAGATAACGATATTGATTATACAGGTTATGTTCCTAGACCTACTACAGTTGCTGGTAATGATAGTAGCTTACTTTCGTTGTTTACTGATATCGATAGTGTAGCTGCTGATTATGAACTTAGCGATAACGGACAAGTCCTTGCATTATATGCAACAAGAGATGATACAGATCCAAATGTTACACAAAATGATAAAATAGCTGTTTATAGATATGTAGATAATGCATATAGACTACAAAACGTTATAGATATTCCAGACGATAGTGTTAACGATCAGGAGTATAAGCATAATTTTTCAATGTCTTCGGATGGATCAAAAATTGCAGTTGGATTATATAAATCCGATGCAAATGGTTTATACGATGCAGGAAAGGTTTTAGTTTACGAATATCAAAGTGCATCACTTGGTTGGATTTTAATTGACACAATTATTAGTCCATCTAACGATGATTCTGAAAACTTTGGTTATGATGTTGCTTTTGTAGGGAACAGTTTAGTAGTAAGTAGTTTGTACGGAGATAATAGAAAAGACTGGACACTATCAGATAATACTACATTTGATAATGGATTTACAAGTTTTTATCTTAGTGATAATATTGATGTAGGCAGCGTATACGTTTATGATTTGTTACAAGGCAAATATATATTTGCTACTAGAATTGATACAAGTGTTAATCTTACTAAAGATTTAAGGAAAAACGGATTACATCTTTACGGGCTAAACGGACACGAAACTCTTTGTGATTATAAATTTAATAATCAAACTATATGGAATAGGAAGCGCCAGCAATTAAGGGTTGTAGATATTGATAAATTTAAAGGTCCTTTCCTTTACGATAAATCTACCAAGGAAATGATTAATTACATTGATATAGTTGATCCTATTCAAGGTAAAATTGCAGGCCCTGCAGAGCAAGAATTAAGATTTAAAAGTCATTGGGATCCTGCAATCTTTTCTAATGCAGACGAAGCTGATACAAATATAATTGTTGACAAATTCAAGGCCTGGGGCCCAGAACAAACAGGATACTTATGGTGGGATTTATCAACAGCAAGATTTAAAAATCCATACCAAGGCAGCGCAATTTACCAGTTAAACAATTGGAATACATTATTTACAGGTGCAAGCATTGATGTTTATGAATGGGTAGAATCAGATTATGACCCTGAAAACTGGACAGCTCTTGCAGACACAGAAGAAGGATTAAACGAAGCAATAAGTGGACAGCCTAAATACGGTATTGACACATATTCTTTAAAGAAGAAATACGATCCAATCACTCAATCTTTTGTTAACAAATATTATTTCTGGGTAAAGAATAAAAAAACATTGCCTGCTTTAAAAGAAAGAGTTACTACTGCATTTGATGTTGCAGCGTATATTGCAGATCCTAGATCTGTCAACTATAAGTATGCTGTTTTATTGACATCATTTAGATATGCTGTACTAAATTCTAGAGCAGATATAAAAGATAGAGATACAGTTGTAAACTTTACATGGCACACTTTAGAAAATAAAGATCTTAATATTCATAATCAGTATCAACTTATAAGTGACGGGTTATACACAAGTAAACCTAATGCAGAGCTTGTAACAAAATGGTTTGATAGCTTAGTAGGATTTGATAAAAATCTTAAAGAAGTTCCTGATCCTATGTTATCACCAAAGCTAAAATACGGCACATTGTCTAGACCAAGACAAAGTTGGTTTGTAAATAGACTTGAAGCATTAAAGGTAGTAATTGAACGTGCAAATCTTGCTTTACGTAAAAAAGTTATTGTAGATGATTTTGATTTTACTGCTTTAAATTCTTACGATGAAGAGCCAAGTCCAAGTTCAAGAGAGTATGATTATGTAGTTGACACTGAAATAGATTTACAGTTTATAGGCGTAAATAATTTTAAACAAGCTGTTCTCACTCCTGTTTGGACTAACGGCAGACTTACTGATGTGATCATAACAAATCCTGGATCAGGTTATATTGATCCTAGTTACACAACAGGAACAAGAAAAGGACCTCTAGTTAAAGTAGTAGGCACAGGTACTGGAGCAGAAGTAGAATGTACTATCAACTCCTTTGGAAGTATTACAAATGTAAGGATCGTTTCGTCGGGTGAAGGTTATGCTGACACAGGTGTTTTAAGCATAAGAGGGCTTACGGCATTAGTTAACGCAGATAGCACAATTAACAACAAGTGGGCGATCGCTGAATATGCTCCATCTACTCAACTTTGGAATAGAAAAAGCACACAGAATTTTGACACAAGATTGTATTGGAAGTATGTAGACTGGTTTGCATCAGGATATAATCAATTTACCGAGCCGACATTTATTTTAGAATATTCATACGAGTTAGAATCATTACAAGATAGAATAGGAGATGTTGTAAAGATTAACAATGTAGGAACAGGAGGATGGTTACTTCTTAAAAAGGTAGATGATCAAGATAGTGTAGATTACAGTGTAAATTACGAAACAGTTGGTAGACAAAACGGAACTATTGAAATTGATAAAGGGTTATATGACTTCAGAGGAACAATAAGTGGGTATGATGGTTACAGTTACGATATAACAATTTATGATGGTGTACCTATTTCTGAAACAAGAATAATATTAGAAACTTTATTCAATAGTATATTTGTTGATGATTTAGCTATAGAATACAATAAAATATTCTTTGCAAGTATTAGGCATATATTCAGTGAAGGCCAAACACCTGACTGGTTATTTAAAACAAGTTTTGTTAAGGCAAAACATAATTTTGGCAGCTTAGATCAAAAAACACATTTCCAAAACGATAATCTTTCAAGTTATGAAAGCTATATTAGAGAAGTTAAGCCTTATAAAACACAAATTAGAGAATACATCAGTGCTTATAATAAAATAGATCCAAGTGCATCTAGGGTAACTGATTTTGATTTAATGCCTTGGTATGATCCTGCCAAAGGTAAAATTGCACCACAAGTGACACAAGTTAAAGATGGTGTCATAACCGTTGATAATAATTTAGAATATCCTTGGAAGAGCTGGATTGACAATGCAACTTACTATGTAGATAGTATAGAAGTTGTTGATGGCGGATCTAACTTCACCATGGAGCCTCAAATTACATTAGAAGGAGGTGGCGGAGAAGGTGCAACTGCTAGAGCCTATATTAGTAGAGGTAAAATAACTTCAATAGAAGTGTTAACAAATGGATCAGGATATGTATCAGCACCTACTGTAGTTATTAATGGTAGTCAAACTGAAGGCGGAACACCAGCCATAGCAGTGTCAAGAATTGAAAATGACACTGTAAGGAAAATTAAAACCACTATGAAGTTTGATAGAACTAGTGGTGAATTTGTTTATTTAGATTTATCAAAGACAGAAACATTTACTAGTTTAACAAACCAATTTAAATTTGACTTAAAATGGCCAATTGATTTTGCTGAGGAATTAGAAATTGATATAGATGGTGCAGAAGTTTTAAGTAGTTTATATACTATAGGAAATGAACAAGATAAAACATTTAATGAGTATTATATTGAAAGAGGATTTGTTGAATTTACAGAACCGTTAGATCCAAATCAAATTGTTACTATAAAATATAATATATCTCCTGCGTTATTAAAAGCATCTGATAGAGTGCATCATTTCTATAAACCGATATCAGGAATGCCGGGCTACGACCAAGTAGTTAAAGACCTAAGTCAAGTTATGCAAGGTATAGATTACGGTGGCGTAGAAATCACGAGTTTTGACTTTGATACTGATGCAGGATGGGATTCAGATGGTTGGTATACAAGTGCGTATGATCAGTTTGACGGGCTGTATGAAGATATTGTATTTAGAGCAGACGGATCGACAAGATCTGTAACATTGACTACACCTTTAGAATTAGGAACAGTTTACAATCTTTATCTTAATGGTGTAAAGGTTGATGATCCTAACTTTGGAACTGCGCAACAAACAAATATAAATGCATTAGGAAGTAGTATTACAGGCGACGGAACGTCTACAGAAATTGATGTAAGTAATTATAACATCCAAGACGGCGATGTTTTCATTATTAGAAAAATTACTAGTGACGGAACATTTATACCAGACGGAGCAAGCTACGATGCACAATTATCCGGTGGTAACTTTTCCTATGGTAATGCTAAAGGAATAACAGCAGGCGAAATAATTGTTGACGGTGACGGATTTGTTACTCCTACTACAAGCAGAAGTACAGACGAACACGTTCCAGGACAAGTTTTAGATACAGTAGATATAAAAGTTTACGAAAGAATAAGTAATGGCCAAGGGGTAATTGTTTCAAGAATACATTATTTCAACGCAGATGAAGAAGAACAAATATTAGCAACAAAGCAGTCTGAATTAGCAAGTTTAAATGTAGATTATACAACTGAAGAATCTGATCTTGAAAGTTTTAATTCACAACTTGCTACACTTCAAACCGAACTTGCAACTTTAGAAACAGAACGAGACAATTTACAAGCATATGCTGATAGTATTGATCTAACAACATCTGAATATCTTGCTTTACAATCAGAAAAAACAGATTTAGAAGATGATATTGCAACAGCGCAATCAGAACTTTCTTCGCTACAAAGTCAATTAAGTACTGCCCAAGGAGATCTTGCTAATTTAGAATCTCAAAAAACATCTGTAGATTCTCAGCTTGTTACAGCGCAGCAAAATTTAGCAACAGCCCAGGGTGAGCTATCAAGTTTACAGCAACAATTAAGTGCTGCACAGGCAGACTTGCAAAATTATTTGCCCTCTGATCCTGAGTACGGGCAAATACAAGCGTTAATACAAAGTTTACAATCTCAGATTACAGCTAAAAATGGACAAATTAGTAATCTACAGTCTCAAATTTCTAGCTTACAGAGTCAGTCTAGTTCTTTAGCAAGCCAGATTGCAAGTAAACAAAGTGAGGTAACTTCGTTACAAGGACAAGTAACATCTAAGAACACTCAGATAACTAGTTTGCAAAATGATTTACAAACAGTTAACACTGAAATAAGCGATTATCAGCAAGCATATAATCTTGCATTAGCTGATGTGTCTGCTAAAGAAGGTGAAATAAGTAATAAAGAAACTGATATTAGTATTAAACAAGGACAGATAGCAACACAGAATACTTTAGTTAGCAATATTGAAAACGCAATAGCAGCAAAAGAAGTAGAAGTAGATCAAGCACAAGCTGCAATTGATGCGTTATTGGTAGATTACGATATTGGTATAACACCATTAAAACAAGAAAACTTAATTGTAAGATTTAGTAACGGAACTGATGACAATAGAATATTAGATTATTCAGAATATACTGTTAACTACTCTGCAAAAACAATTAGTCTTAAGAATGCACCTCCAAGTAGAACTACTATAAACACATTAGTAGTAGGTAGCAATGGTAGTGAAATATTAGACAGTGGAAGATTTATTGGTGATGGAAGCACAACTGAATTTTTAACTAAACTTACATATCAAGAAAATTTACAAGCTGTAATTACTGTAAACGGAATTCAACGAAGTGCAAAAGCTTCAGAAGGAAAAGCAGCAGATGTAGAAATACTTATGAGCAGCGATGATTATGAATTAGAAAACGCTGTACTATTAAGTTTTGGCGCTGCACCAAAAGCAGGAGATTACATCAATTACATAATATTTGGTAGCGATACTGAAACATTTAGTGAAGTAATTATTGATGATTTCCAAGCTGACGGAAGTACTGCAACATTTGAACTAACGCAGCAGCCTTATAACAAGCAGCCTGCGGATATTCATACTTTAGTTCTAGTAGGAAATAACGTACTAGATACAGGATATAACACAAGATTTAATAAGACAAGTGCAAAGTTTTATCCTCTAAGTCAGCAAAACATACCTTACTACAGTAAAAATCCGCAGGAAATTATTGTTTATGCAAATGGTATTTTACAAACACATACAGAAAGTTACAGATGGTATACTGAAAATAGTACATTAGAATTATTTGATGGAAAGTTTGCTACAGATGATGTTATAGAAGTTTATACAAAAAATGAAAATTATGAAATTAGTAATTCATTCATTACATTAAGTAATATACCAACAGCTGGTACCATTAAAGTATTCCAATTTAGTAATCATGATTTGCTAGAAATAAAGCGTTCTACTCAAACAGTTTTGAAGAGAGCAACACTTGTTGTTGGTACAGATGATTGGAGAGAATATAGTGATGGTGCAATAGGAAGAATACGTTTAGAAAATCCAGTGATAAATGAAAATTATGTATGGATTGCATTAAACGGAACACTGTTAAGTCCAAACACAGATTATGGATTGCTACCTGATTACAAAACAGTAGAAATTTATAAAGAAATACAAGAAGGTAACGAAATAGATGTAATTCACTTTAGTGGCGATGTATCAAGTGAACGTTTTGGATACAAACAATTTAAAGATATTTTAAATAGAACACACTACAAGAGAATTAATGCCCAAACTGAAACTGTTTTAGATCAACCTCTGGCGCAAAATGATTTAAGAATATATGTTAAGGATGGAAGTAAATTAGATGAACCTAATAAAAAATATAACTTACCTGGCATATTATTTGTTAATGGCGAACGTATAGAATACTTTGTAAAAGAAGGCAACGTTTTGAGACAAATAAAAAGAGCTACGCTTGGTACTGGTATAAACAAAACTTTACCAGTAGGAACTATAGTTAGCAATTTAGGTGCTGCTGAAACAGTTCCATATCAAGATAAAACTTTGATTACTGAATTTACATCAGATGGATCGTCGGCTGACTTTGAATTAGACTTTTCAGCACAGTATGGCGTAAACCAATTTGAAGTTTTTGTTGAAGGCAAGCGTTTAAGAAAAACAGCTATTGAAGTTTTTGATCCTGCAATTGATATTGTAAGTCCGCAAGCAGATGTAACACATCCAGCAGAATTCAGTGTACATGGCACAAATGATAATATTTTAAGATTGTTAAATGTTCCAGATGCAGGAACAAAAATTAAAGTAGTGAGAAAAATAGGATCTCAATGGAGACAAGAAGGAGTCAGTATGAAAAGCAGTAAAACTTACATTACTGATTTCTTAAGAAAAGGAACAACCGGGCTACCCGAATAAATACAATTACTGAAAGTGAGATATAGTATGCTGCAAGATAAACATGGTGTAATGGTACAAGGTCATATAAAGATATTTGACCCAGAATCTGGTGAGGTTATAGTTGATAAGCGTAATGCTATTCATTACGAAAATATGAGTATTGCTTTAGCTGAAAGTTTAGCTAATCAGGGCAATGGTTTTATTTGGAGTATGGATTTTGGCAATGGCGGCACAAATCTAGATCCTAGCGGTGTAATTACATATCTTACACCAAACTCAACAGGTACAAATGCAAGTTTGTACAATAAAACATTTTCAAAAGTTGTAGCAGATAGTCCGTCAAACACAGATAAAATTAGAAACAAAATAGAAACTCGCCATGTTAACGGGACAAATTATACTGATGTATTTGTAAGTTGTTTACTAGATTATGGAGAGCCACAAGGCCAAGCAGCATTTGACACTACTGACAGCAACGAAAATTTGTATGTATTTGATGAATTAGGGCTAAGAAGTTACAGTGAGTCGGGCGAAGGAAAATTAATTACTCACGTTATTTTCCATCCAGTACAAAAGTCATTAAACAGATTAGTACAAGTAGACTATACTGTGCGTATACAAAGTTTAACTGGATTTAATGAGGGGTAATAGATGCCATATACTATAAGACATACTGATGAACCAAACAACGGATCTATCACAGTAGAAGATAGAACAGTTGACGAGTCAACAAGTTTAAAATTACCTGGCAAAAATGTTACAGCATATGGCACAGTAATTGGCGAAAACTTTTTACACTTATTAGAAAATTTTGCTGCAACAACAGCACCAAGTAATCCTGTTCAAGGTCAACTTTGGTACGATAGTACTCCAAATGCAAATACATTAAAAATTTATGATGGTACAACATGGTTACCGTCAGGTGGAGTTAAAAAAGGAAATTCAGAGCCTTTAGCAGCAAACAGTCTACTGGGCGATTTGTGGGTAAACACAGATACTCAGCAACTGTATTTGTTTACAGGATCTAACTGGATTTTAGTAGGACCTGATTTTAGTGAGGGGTTAAGCACAGGTATTAAACCGCAAACTATTCTTGGTAAGGACAATGTTTCATACACTGTAATGACAGTAGAAGTAAAAGCAAAGCCTGTAATTATTATATCATCGAATAGTTTTGAACCTAAAGCAGCTATAGGTGGATTTGCATCAATTGAACCTGGTATTAATCTTAGCACTGAAAATATAACAAATCAAGGGATACCAGAGTATAACGGTCCTGCTAATACTGCATCGAATCTACAAATAGGTAGCTTAAAAATACCTGCATCAACATTTGTTAGAAATGACATCAGTAACACAATTTCAGAAGAACTTAAAATCAGTACAAACAACGGTATAAAGTTAGGTGAAGCACAAAATTATAGTTTGACCGTTGACGGTGCAAGTGCTAGTTTAACAAACCAAGCACCTACTTCAAGTATTGATTTAAGGATAAACACTGGCACACAAGTTACGCCTATTATGAGATTAAATTACGATAAAACTGTAGGTATAAACAGAACAGATCCTTCAGAAGCACTAGATGTAAATGGTAACATTAGAACTAATGCAAAAATGTTAGTAGCAGGTACTGACAATGCTACAGGACTTAATACAGGTGCGTTACAAACTACAGGAGGCGCCAGCATTGCAAAAGATTTTTATGTCCATCAAGATGTTGACATAAACGGTGCATTAAGTGTAGGAGGAAATATTACTCCTACTACAAATAACTCTACATTCTTAGGAAGTAATAGTTTTAAATTTGGTGGAGTTTATGCATCTACTTTTTATGGAAATTTAGTAGGAAATATTACAGGTACTGTAACAGGGGTAATGAATGGACCAGCTACTAAACTAGCTAGTCCTACAGACTTTAGTTTACAGGGAGATGTAAGCAGTAACACTATATCCTTTAACGGACAACAAACTGGAGGAGTAGCAACATTTACTACAGCTATAGACCCAGACTTTATCAACAATAAACCAGCAGCAACATCAATAGGTGATACAGATGAAATACTTATCAATCAGCCTACCGATGTAAATGCACCTTTAAAGAAAGCAACAAAGGCAGCATTCTTAGGAAGTATTCCAAAAACACCTCCAGGAGTTATACTTCCTTATGGCGGCGATAGTGATCCTGATCCTGCAAGTGTTGGAGGCGGTGTTTGGCTTTTATGTGACGGCAGAGAAGTTTTAATTAGTGCATATCCTGATCTATATGCACTAATAGGTTTAAAGTTTAAAGGAAATCCAGCAACAAGTTATTTTGGTCTACCTGATATGAGAGGTAGGGTACCAATGGGGGCTGATAATCTTGGCGGTGTAAGCGCAGATAGAGTTACAGCTAATACAGCAGATATAATAGGTAATGCAGGTGGTTCTGAAAAGCACACAATAGTACAATCTGAATTACCAGATCACGTGCATGATATGTATAATGATAATAACAATAGACAATATTATGCAGCTAGAACAACACCTGAAAGTGCAACTACAGGAACAGTAAGTATTCCAACACCAGCAGGAGTAAACACGCAAACATCAAGTGCTATTTTAGATAGTGGCGGTATTAAAAATTATTCTGCGCAGACTGCTATGGATATAATGAGTCCTTATATGACACTTAATTATATTATCTACACCGGTAAGGACATAACATGAGCTACAAAATAAACAAAACAGATGGCACTCTTTTAGTAGATCTAATAGATGGCGTTCAAAATGATAAAGCAACTGATATTATCTTGATCGGAAGAAATAGTACAGGATTTGGCGAAGCATTTAACGAAAATCTTGTAAAAATGTTAGAAAACTTTTCTAATACAAGTGCTCCAGCAAATCCTTTAGAAGGACAGTTATGGTTTGATACCACTACTGACACTTTGAAAGTATATGATGGGACTGATTTTAAAAATGCTGGTGGTGCATATGTTCAAGCATCTGTGCCTAGCATGGCAAAAGGCGATTTATGGTATAACACAACAACTAATCAAATGTTTACATTTGATGGAGATGACACACAACTTGTAGGACCGTTGTATACTAACACTCAAGGAATAACAGGCGAAGTACCTGACACAATACAAGATTTACAAGGATTTCCTAGGGCAGTAATTAAACATTATGTAGGTGGAAACTTGCTAGGTTTGTGGAGTAATTTAGAATTTAAAATTTCTGCTACAAATACTGATGATGTGATTCTTGGATTAGAACAAGATGCGTTAAACAATAGAATAGTCAGACGAGGATTTAATATCCTTGATAGCGATTATTTAATTAGAGGTACGGTTACTAATGCTCAAGGAATTGGCGGAGTTGATATAAGTAAACTGGTTCGTACAGATGTAACTAGCACAATAGATGCAAGCCTAATAATTAGAGGCCCAGACGGCTTAAAGTTTAGTAGTGTTCATCAACAAAAGTATAATCCAGCAGAGTTTGCTATTACAAACTTAGTTGCAAATGATGACTTATCTTTAAACGTTGTAGGAAGTGCTACAGGAGCATTAACACAATCTGCTCTTTACATTGATAGCAGCACAGCACATATAGGTATGTATAATAGAGTGCCCGAAGCTATGCTTCATATAGGTACGTCTACAAACCCTGGTAGCTTAATTGTAGAAGGCGATTTAACAGTCAAAGGAAATAGTGCATTTATCGAAGCAAGCACTTTGCGAGTAGAAGATAAACAAATTGAGCTAGGAATGCTTGCTGATAGTACGCAAGGTAATGATGCTGCTATAGACGGCGCTGGCATAGTGGTTGCATCATCAGATGGCAGTAAAGATTTACTTTGGGTACAAAGCACAGGTTCTTGGACATCAAACCAAGATTTTGATTTGCAAGCAGGTAAAGAATATAAAATTAACGGAGTATCGGTATTAACAGGTACAGCATTGGGTGCAAATATTACAAGTGCTCCTGGACTAACTTCGATTGGCACACTTACAAGTTTTGGAACTAGTTTCTTAACGATTAGTGGAACTTCAATAACAACAACTAATGGACAGCATTTAAATCTTGCTCCTGCCGGAGATGTTGTTGTTAACAATAGTGTTGTTAGAGGATTAACAGCTGGCAATACAGATGATAGTGCAGCTACAAAAGGATATGTTGATACACAAGTAAACAGCAGTGATATTGCTATTGAAATGGATGCTACCGGATTATCTAATACTGATATAAGAAATTATTTAAATCAACTATTTCCTACAAATGCACAGAATAGAAGTTGTAGAGTATTAGCTACAAGTTATGCATTTACAGGCACAGCAGATGTAGAAACTGCTAAACAAACAACAACAGTAACAGTAGATAGAAACGGTAATTTAGAGTCAGAAAATGTAATCAAAACTGTTTCATTTAGTGATGCTGATGTAACAGTAACAATGACACCAACGAGGGTGGTTAAGACATTCCAGTGGGATGGAAGCACATGGCTTTTCATATCATAGGATAAATACATTATAGTTAGGGGTAACACGAGATATGGCATACCAAATAGACAATTTTAGAGGACAATTTTTAACAACTGTTGATGATGGAACTATCAACAATGCCACCGATCTAAAACTTGTAGGTAAAAACTACGCAGGATATGGTGAAATACAAAACGAAAATTTTGTTCATTTATTAGAAAATTTTGCATCAGGCCAAGCACCAGGTAAGCCTATTCAAGGACAACTATGGTTTGATGCTACATCGGGAGCAGAGAAGTTAAAATTTTACGACGGTACTGCTTGGAGAACAGCTGGAGGCGCTGAAGTAAGCCCGCAGCCAGGCCCAACCGGATTAGTTGAAGGTGACTTTTGGTGGGATACAACAAACGAACAGTTATATGCTAGAGGTGCAAACGGTTTTGTACTTGTAGGACCGCAAAGCACAGGCGCAGGAAATGTTACCCAAATGCGCAGTGTTACACTAAACGACAACGGAACTCCTGCCACAGCTCATAATGTAATACTTGCAACAGTTGATAATGTTGTACAATATATCATTAGCAATTCTACATTTACTATTTCAGCAGCTGATGCTATCGTAGGATTTGATGTTGTACATGAAGGACTAACATTAAAAAATACCCAAAATAATTATGCAGGACAAACACAAGGTGCTCCTCGATATTGGGGTACAGCAACTAATGCTGATAGACTAGGCGGCGTTGCTGCAAATCAATACCTTACAGCTCTTAATGCAACGTTTACACAAAATGTTCATTTTGATGATCCAGGATTTACAGTAGGCGATGATAATGATTTGCTTGTTGACATCAACGGTAACGAAGCTAGAGTTCAGCAAAAAGTAGGCGACACTATTGGTTTTTATGTTAACGACCAAGGTACATTACGCAGTGTAATGAGTGTTAAGCACAGTTCAGTAGAGCCGGGTGCTGCTACTGCTACTTTAGGGGTTGCAAATAATAGATGGGATACAGTTTTTGCTGATAACTTTGATGGAAATGCAACAAGTGCAACTGGACTTAAATTAACAGGAAACATTTATTATCCTGATTTTAACGATAATCCAAATACAGTAGCATTAAGAGATGCCAACGGCGACCTTGAAGCAAGATTTTTTAACGGAACTGCAACTGCTGCAAAATATGCAGACCTTGCAGAGATTTACAGCACTAGCGAAGAATTACCAACAGGAACAGTAGTAGCTGTAGGTGGTGAAGCAGAAGTCCGTCCAGCTAAAGTAAGTGATTTTGTAGTTGGAGTTATTTCAGCAGAACCTGCTTACTTAATGAATAGCACAGCAGATGGACAAGCTGTTGCTTTAAAAGGGCGTGTGCCTGTAAGAGTGAAAGGACCTGTTTCAAAAGGACAAGCTGTATATGCTTGGCAAGATGGTGTTTGTAGTACAATAGCATCAACTGGCATGGTAGGTATTGCTTTAGAAGGCTGTAATGATGATTCGGAATGCCTAATTGAGTGTGTTTTGAAGGTATAAATAGATTAATAAGGAAGTGTAACTGCAATGACTACAGTTAGTATAGGTGACGTAATTACAGCAGCTCAGTATAATGATCTGCAAACTAGAGTACAAAAAGTTTTAGGAAACGGAACCGGTGATTTTGGTTACGGAGAAACAGTTACGAGCAGTTCGGTTGCAATTTCAAAAATTATTGAAGCAACTGACATGAACAACCTATATACAGATATTGTTAAGTGTGCTGTGCATCAAACTGGAAGCATTCCTACAACAATTTCTCAACTTGCTGTTGCAGATATAATTGGTGCAGATGCAAGTACAACTCCTAATGAAACAGTTAAAGGTCATAATGACTATAATAACGCTATTGGTGTAATTGAAGCAGGTAGACTTAGTGTAGCTACTGCTCAAACAAGTTACGAATCTAAATTACAAAGCCAACGAAGTTCAGCTTGGGGACAGAATCCAGATGTAATCACACATACATTCACAGTGACTTTTCCAGGAAATTATACCACTAAAGATACAAGCGGTAATACATATACTACTACAGGTGCAGATCATATGCGCCATTTCTTTAATGCAGGTGGTCTTATAATTTTTGCTGCAAGCCTATCAGGAGGTAGCGGTGCAAAATATAATGACTGGAACAGTATGCTTACAAATATGGGAAATATTTATTTTGCTAGAACAGCAACAACTGCATCTGGTACAGGAACAACTACAACAATTGGATATGAAGATTTAACAACATCCTATCAAACAATTTTTACAAAATCAGGCAGTGGAGTGTATGCAGAAAACGATTACAACATTGCTGCTAGATCACAAACATCAGATACCATACAATTTAGAATACAATTTAGAGATGATGATGCTGGCGACCAACAAGGTGGATATTTACCAGGTCCTGCTGTAGACGAAAACGTTGGCGGCACTGTTACAAGTAGCATAAGCCAGCGTAGAGCAACTGGCTCGTATGTGGAAGTTATCACTCCTACTTACGCAACCGACTCTAACCTATAAATCACTTGACAACAACTAAGTAACGTAGTATAATCTAATTATGGAGGATACTATGAAAAAAGAATACGAAGATTTTCTCAATACATTTTCTTCTTTGTCAGCCCAACACACGGTGCAATTTAAAAATAGCTATGTTATGTATTACGGTGGAGGAAAGTTTACACTTACCTACGGGTTTTTAGCATATTTAGATAAAGCAAAAGATGATGAAATCTTAATTGACGATAATTACTTGCCTGTTGAAATCAGCAATATGGAAGATTTTAGAAATGAAGCTAACGATACTTTCAAAAAAGCAGTAGCAGAACATCACAAAAGATATCAAAAATTAGTTCAAAACGATAGAACGATAGGATCGCTATTTGATGACTAAAGGATTTTTGATGATTGCTATGAATAATCCTAAAGTAGATTATTTGAAGCAAGCATACTATTCAGCGAAACGTTTATATGAATTGACTGGTTTAAAATCAGCAGTAGTAACTGATGGCGAAGGATATATCAGACGAGTATTTGAGGACTATAAAAAATATATAGATGTTATTAACAGCAGAACTATTACAATAGATAGAAAGAACACACAAAGACGTTACTATGATGGACATCATTCTTACAAAATGTTGCCATTTCAAAACGAATTTAGAGTTGCAGCATTTGATGTGTCACCATATGATGAAACATTATTGATAGACACAGATATATTATGGAATAACAAAGATATATTTAAAGTATTTGATGATGCATATCTAAATGACTTTGCTTTATATAAAAAATGTGTGCCTTTAAATCCTTCAGTTGATTATGACGAGTTTATGACTATCAATCATGCTGGTATAGATTTTTATTGGGCAACTTGTGTTTACTTCAAAAAAACAGATAGAGTAAAGAAATATTTTGATACTGTAAAACATTTATATGATAACTGGGACTATTTTTCTGTAGCGTTTGATTTACGTAGAAAGGTATTTAGAAATGATTACTTGTTTAGTCTTGCGTTACATTATATGAATGATTTTACAACTAATACATTTGCAAGCGAATTGCCTGGCACACTTTATTTTACAATCGATAAAGATATTTTGCTAGAAAATACACACAAGCAATGTTTTGATTTATCTCATGGTGATGTTTATGCGTATACAGAAGTACAGAATGAAAACATACACGTAATGAATAAATTTAGTTTAGGAAGAGTCTATGACCAGAACGGATAAAGGTGTTTTAATATTCGCTCAAGGCGAGCAATATATAAATTGCGCTACCACGCTTGCCCAGAGTATAAAGCGGTTTAGCAACATATCAGTATACATTGCTAGTGACTTTGAAAACGACCTAGCAGTCAACAGCGAATGGAAGATAGAGAATAGATGCACTGCATATGATATATCACCTTTTGATAAAACATATGTGTTTGACGCTGACACAATATTAACTACACCGTTGCCTGAACTTGTAAATGATTTAAGTTTTTCAATGTCTCCTGTTAATTACAATGGAGAATTAGTTTTACAAGATACAAAGCATAGGAAAGTATTTTTAGAAAACAACTTACCTAATGTTTATACAGGATTTTATTATTTTGAAAAAAATGATAAAGTGCAACAGTTCTTTAACCTAGTTAAAGATATTACTTTAAATTGGCAAGAATATTATAAAGTTTTAAATCCTCAACCTAAACATTTAAGTATGGACGTAACATTTGCACTTGCTGTAAAATTAAGTGGCGTTGATTACGGAGATTGTAATACACAGATTAATTTTATACACGGTAAGTTTTTTAATAATGATTACAAATTAGATTTATATGATGAAGTATATGTTGATTACTATAAACAAAAGGGCGTTCTTCATTACGTAGAAAAGTCTCAATTTACAAAATATAAGGAGTGGTTAGATGAAATTTATTCCTCCTAAATTTTACGTACAGTTTGATCCTGTTTCAAAAGAAATAACAGGATGTTACAACGTACAACCATCAGATAATTTTATAGAAATTACTGAAGATGAATATGTTGTTTTTGCTCAAGATACATCAGTTTTTAACAAAAAGATTGCAAAACTTAACGAAGACACAAAGACTTGGATACTTACAGATAAGATTGTTGAACAGGTTAAATATGAACCTGGAGTGTTTTTGCTTAATAAAAATGATAACGATGTAAAAGTTGTTAAAAAAGAAAGCGAATGGGAGTTTCATTTTCCAGAACATTTTCCAACAGGAGTAGGTGTAGTAATTGGATTAAGTAACACAAGAAATCCGTTTAAAATATTTAAGTCGTTTTATATTTGGTGTGATGGTACAAATCCAATTCGTAAATTTTTCACTACTGAAGAGGAAAAAGGCGAAGTATTTTTGTTTGCAAATAATATTTTTAAAGATGCAAGCTATGAGGTAGAAAAATGATTTTGAATATGTTTGACTATGATGTTATATACCTCAGCTATGACGAGCCTAATGCTGAAGAAAACTATTACGATCTCAAACTTAAAATACCATGGGCTAAACGTGTACACGGTGTAGAAGGATCAGATGCTGCACATAAAGCCTGTGCAGAATTAAGTTCAACACAACGATTTATAACTATTGACGGTGATAATAAAGTTAGTAAAGATTTTCTATCAACTCATGTAGAAATTGTAGAAGGTGTTGATATTAAAAAGCACGTTATAAGCTGGAGCGGTTATAATACTATAAACGGACTAACATATGGTAACGGAGGCATTAAGTGTTGGGATAAAGATACTGTTCTGAATATGCGTACACATGAAAATGCAGATCCTGATAATATTCAAGCTCAGGTAGACTTTTGCTGGGATTTAGAATATATTCAAATTGATAAGATAATGAGTACGGTTTATAATAATTCTACACCACAGCAAGCCTGGCGTGCTGGTTTCCGTGAAGGTGTAAAAATGTCATTGATTGATGGAGCCAGGGTTGACATAGAAACTTTTAAAAAAGTGCATTGGAAAAATTTGCATAGGCTTTATGTTTGGCTAATGGTAGGTGCAGATGTTGAAAACGGCTTGTGGGCAATATACGGTGCTAGAGAAGGTTTGTACAAAACTATGTGTACAGATTGGGATTATGTAAATGTGCGTGACTTTGAATATTTAAATAACCTTTGGAAAGAAAAAATACAAACTGAAGATGATTTACTAGAAGCGTGTATAGATTACGGAGAACGTATTGTTGCAGAACTTGAACTTCCTATCGATAGTAATCCATTGGCACCTGATCAAAGTAAGTTTTTTAAAACTGTTTATAAAAGTCCTCCTAGACAAAGCCATCACTATATTGAATGGCAAGAAGCTCCTATTAGGCAAACAAACGAATATGATATTTTTATGCTTACATACAATGAACCAAACGGAGATGAAAATTTCGAAAAGTTAAAAAGCAGATTTCCTAGAGCGCAACGTGTTCATGGTATAAAAGGAATACATAATGCACACAAACAAGCTGCAAAAATATGTAGAACAAATATGATGTGGATAGTTGACGGTGATGCAGTAATAGCAGATGATTTTAACTTTGATTATGTTGTAGAGAATAATGATAAGGATGCAGTTCATGTTTGGCGTAGTAAAAATCCTGTTAACGGATTAGAGTATGGATACGGCGGAGTAAAACTCTTGCCTACAAAAGAAACTAAAATTATGCGTACAGATACTACTGACATGACTACTAGTATAAGCAGCAAATTTAAAAAGATGGATCAAGTAAGTAACATCACAGCATTTAACACAGATCCATTTACTACATGGCGTAGTGCATTTAGAGAGTGTTGTAAACTTGGAAGTAAAGTTATTGAAAGACAAAATGATGCTGAAACGCAAAATAGGTTAGATGTTTGGACAACTTATGTCAATGAAGATGCGCCGTTTGCTGAATATGCACTAGCAGGCGCAAGAGCTGGTAAACAGTACGGTGCTACAAATAAAAACAACGAAATGCGGCTAAGACAAATTAATGATTTTGATTGGCTGTTGGAGAAATTTAATGAGTCAGAATAAAGAATTCTTACACGGACTACAAGACTACTTTGACTATAAAGAAGATCAGCGTAGTAAAGATTTTATAAAAAGTATATTAGATATTTGCTATTCTCAAAATCCGAAAAATGTTTTTTGTGATACTTTTATCAAAAAACATATAATGGAAAATGATAATGCTAAAGATATTCTTTTAAATGATGTTAGTAAGATTTTGTATGCTAACGATGTAAGAGAACAGATGGTAAATTCTTTCCTGCCAAGAGATTTAGCATTTGTATATGGTAGTAACGATTTTGAAAGAGCATTAGTGTTTTGGGCTTTAGAGCAAATAGAAATTTCTACTGAAACAAAACTTACTAGATATATTTTAGATTATCTTAAAAAAGATGGAGATCCGAATATTATTAGCGATGCATTTAGTAGAAGTCAAATGCGTAGCAAAATATGGCTGGCACAAGAGCTTGCAAGGATTGGCGGAAGCAGCACATTTAAAAATATAGTTTTGTTAGCAGGGTGGTATGGACAATTTGTAGAAATTTTAACAACACAGTTTCTGTTTGAAAAATGTAGAATAATAGAATTAGATAAAGATGCTTGTTTACAAAGTGATTTTAATTTTAATCTTAATAGACTAGAAAATTATAAAGTAAAGAGTATTAACGAAGACATAAACAATCTTACATTACATACTTCAGGTTACGAATGGAATATTGAAAATTTTAAAACTGGACAAAGTTATACAGAAAAGTTTAGTCCTGATTTAATTATTAATACAAGCTCAGAACACATGGATACAGAATGGTACAATCAAATAAGATTTAAGCAGTGGGATAAAAAACCTATTGTTGCAATACAAAGTAATAACTTTTTTGACATCGAAGATCATGTAAATTGTGTACACAGTATCGATCATATGAAGAAAATTTACCCAATGGAAAATATATTGTTTGAAGGTGAGCTACAGCTAAAAGGATATAAGCGTGTCATGCTTATTGGGAGACCATAATGAATTTAGAAGATTTTTCAGTCAGAGAATTACAAAGAGAAAGTGCCCGTGCGCTAAGTACAATGCAGGCTACAAATAATAATATTTGGCAATTTAATAAACAGGCACATCATAATAGTTGGAACTGGTATAAAGCAGTTATTGAATGGTATGTTGGTCAATACGGAGATTTGCCAAGTAAGGTTGGCCCAGGAAAAGATGTAAAGTTAGTATCTGATGAAATTTGATAAAACATTTAAGTTGTACTTGATAAAAGGCCAAAGGGTTGATTTAAGTATTAAAATATCTGAATCTATGGTTGTTGGATATAGATTTAGGATAAAAGAGTTTGAAAATATTATAAAAGGTTGGGAAAACGGATTTGAAGGTGATACTTCTGGAGGATATGTTTTTATAGAATACAAAAAATATGGACCACGACCAGAACGTAGATACGATCCATATGTGCGGTTTAGTATTAGCAACAATGGACTTACTAATCATCACAGGGTAACATATGATGATATGTATGACCTTACCAAAGAATGGAATCACCAAAAAACAAACAAAATGTATTGGGACGTATAATGTATAGATACGAGGATATAAAGGAAGTACATTTAGAAGTTACACAACGCTGCCAAGCGGCGTGTCCTATGTGTGACCGAAATATGAATGGCGGCGCTGATAATCCTCATATCACTAATGCAGAATTGTCTTATAAAGATTGTGTTAACATATTTAAACCTGCCTTTATAAAACAGTTAAAGACAATGTATATGTGTGGTAACTTAGGAGATCCTATTGTTGCAAAAGATACATTAGAAATATTCAAATATTTTAGAGAACACAATCCTAATATGTGGTTGAGCATGAATACAAACGCAGGAGCAAAGGATGAACAGTGGTGGCGTGACCTGGCGCAAACTTTTGGTCGTATGGGCGCAGTTATCTTTAGTGTTGACGGGCTTAGTGATACTAATCACATTTATAGACAAAATGTTGTTTGGGATAATGTAGAACGTAATATGAAAGCGTTTATCAATGCAGGCGGCAGAGCTCGTTGGGACTTTTTAATTTTTGGACATAACGAGCATCAAGTCGACGAAGCCGAAAAACTTGCAAATGAATGGGGCTGCGAAAAATTTATTAAAAAGAAAACCGGTAGATTTATTACAGTTAAAAGCGAAGCAAAAGAACAGCACCAAGCAACAAACAGAAAAGGCGAGGATACTGCTACTCTTGTAAAGCCTAAGAAAAAAGAAAATGTAAATCTTGCACTTTTAAAACAAAAAGAAATTGAAAAAACATATGGCAGTATGAAAGACTACTATAACCAATGTTCTATAAAATGTAAAGTTGCTGAACAAGGTAGTATTTTTGTAACAGCAGAAGGACTACTTATGCCCTGTTGTTGGACTGCCGGGCGTATGTACAAATGGTGGCATCCAGATCCTAAAGTAGAGCAGGTATGGGATTTTATAGATGCAGCTGGAGGTAAAGAAGGTATAAGCATTATAGACAACGACATTGAAGATGTAGTTGGCGGAAAACTTATAAGCTCTATAACTGAAAGCTGGAATAAAAATAGTTTAGATGAAGGCAAGTTGGGAGTTTGTGCGCAAAAATGTGGAACAGAATTTGATCCATTTGCGGAGCAATTTAAGTGATATTTCCTCCTACTAAAAAATTACATCTCGGACTGACTTATAAATGCACTCTTGCTTGCTTAGAATGTTGTAGAACTAATACTCGTAGGGATCAAATTCCACATATAACAGAAGAGTCTCATTTAAAGTGGGAGCAGTATAAAGATCTTTTACAAAGACAGTATAAGCATATTGAAATGTGTGGTAATTGGGGAGACCCGATTTATTATCCTGATTTAATTCAATTAGTAAATTATATACACGAAGTCCAAGATGATTGTTACATAAGTCTGCATACAAACGGAAGTTATGTTAAGCCTAATACATGGCAAAGGTTAGCAGAAGCAATGTCAAAAAAAGATGAACTAATTTTTAGTTTAGACGGCACAAAGGATACTAACCACAAATACAGGATCAACAGTGATTGGAAAAGTATTGCTGCTGGCGTGAACACAGTTTTTAATTATAAACACAGACCTTTGTTAACACAAAAAACTCTTTTATTTTCATATGTAGAACAAGATATGAAAAATGTTATACATCAAGCTATGAATATGGGATTTGATCGTATACGTTTTGATTATCCTATTACATCAGAAAAAACCGCAGATTTAAAACCTACTCGCACGGTTGAGGAAAATATTTTAGAAATGTCTAAATATGTTACCCCAACAAGGATCAGAAGATTAGGCGCTTCCTTTCCTGTTGTTTATGTTTACTTTAGGAGTGAAAATGTCTTTAAAGATTGATCCCGCTTGTATCAAACACCAAGGTTATTTTCTAGAATTAGATGGAACTTATCTTCCGTGTTGCTGGTTGTTGACTGACTGGAAAGCAATAGACGAGCTGAAAGAACTTTATGGTGAAGATTGGGATAAACTTAAAATACAAAATAATTCTCCTGAAGAAATTGAAAAGCTGTGGCAGAAAATTGTAGATACTTGGTATGACAAACCTATAAGTAGGTGTGCAATTATGTGTCCTAAAAAAGGTAGGTTTGCTGAATATGAATAGACTACCTTGCCACCAACCTTATAACACTATGGTATTTTTTAGTGCAACTAATGATATTAGTTGGTGTTGTAAGATGCAACCTACCACTATAGATCCAACAACCGACGATTGGTTTTACAATAACAGGTATTTAAATTCTGTAAGATCAACTTTACAAGCAGGACATTTTCCAGATGCTTGCCACCGTTGTGCAATAGCCGAAAAAAACAATCAAAAAAGTTGGCGTCATTTAGAAGGCCAAGTTCCTCAGAAATATGCTGACGGATACTCACAAGAGCGCAAATCAGTGTTTCAGCGTATAGAGTTTTATTTTGATAATACTTGTGATTGTGCTTGTTTGTATTGTGGAGCGGGATTAAGCAGTAAATGGCAGCAAGAATATAAAAATGTTGACGAGCAAATATTTAAAGAAATTGCACCTTTCTTTAAGGTAGATGAGTTATATAAAACTGAAGAAAAAAATATTATCAAGCTATTGGACTATCTTGTATATCTAGGTAAAGAATTGCCTAAGCACGAAACAATGGTTGATTTTGCTTTTTTAGGAGGAGAACCTTTTTTAAGTCCACAAATTAAAAATGGAGAGTTTCAAAAATTTGTAGAAGCTTTTTACACTCATGCTCCTGCTGATTTCCGTATGGTTTTAAGTTTTGTAACAAATTGTAACAATCCTGATAAGGTCTGGGAACGTAATTGGAAAACTTTAGAAACTTTACGTAACAAGTATAATATAGGTTTAAACATTGCACTTAGTTTAGAAAGTATAGGCAAAGTTACTGAATATGTTAGATATGGCTCTGATTGGAATACTGTAGATAAAAACATAGACAAATGGCTTAGTAAAGATTGGACACAAGTACATTTTAACAATGCATACAATGCATTTGCGATTGAAACTTTGCCCGAGTTTGTTGAATACATGGTAAACAAAGGAAAGCAACACAACAGACAAATAGAAGTTAGTCCTAATGTTGTTTATGATCCTATTGAACTTAGTCCTATGGTGTTGCCAAAAACATTTGACAAATATTTCGATAAAGCAATAGATCTTGTTTATCAAAACAAACAGCATTTTGTTGACAGTAATTATAATGGTTACAGTGCATTGATCAAAACTTTTCAAGAGCTAAAAGACAAATTAGGTACACATACAGATAAAAAAGATAAAATGAACACATTTGTCCAGTATTCCAAGAAGTACCGCAATTTGGAATTAAATACAGTAGCCCCTAAAGTTGCAAAGTATTTAAATGAATGAATATCTAAAACAACCTCATAAGATACAGTTTGAACTTAGTAGTATGTGTAATGCATTGTGTCTAGGTTGTGTTCGTACGGATACAAGAAACTTTAATCAGTCAAAGCCACTTATTCCTAAAAAACAAATTGTAGAAGTTGATACATTTGTAAAGCTACTTTCAAGCGAAGAAATGTCTACAGTTAAAATACTAGAGTTTTGTGGAACTGTTGATGATCCTCTTATGCATCCAGATTTTCTTACTCTACTTGAACGAGCATACGAAATAAATCCAAATTATAAAATAAACATTCATACAAATGCAAGTCTACGAAACGAAAATGATTTTGTAAAATTAGCACAAATTTTAAAGAAGTTTAAAGAACACGAACTATTGTTTAGTATTGATGGCATTGGAGAAACACATACTATATACAGACAGTTTACAAATTATGATAAAATAATTTCAAATGCAAAAGCATTTATAAATGAAGGCGGCAGGGCTGTATGGCAATTCTTAATTTTTCCTTGGAATGAACATCAAGTCGAGGAAGCAAAAGAAATAAGCAAAGAATTAGGATTTGCTGTATTTTTACGAAGACATGATAGATCTATTGCAACTGGGCTAGGTTTAGAAAAAATACAAGGTAAGAAAAGAAAAAATACTTTGTACGATATAGTTGAAGAACATTCCATGGAGCAACTTTTAGAAAGTTATGAAAATATTAACGAAGTAGAAATTGCTTGTAATAACCAAGAAAAAGGAATGTATTTTGTAAGTTTTGATAGTAAGTTATGGCCATGTTGTTTTATTCCTAACGGATTTTTACAACAGCAACCTCGCAAAGTAGAATATTTACAAAAAAGATTATATGATACTTACGGTAAAGATTTTAATGATCTAACAAAAAAGACTGTGAAAGAAATTGTTACCAATGACTTTTACAAAAATGATCTTGTAGAGAGCTGGGATAACCCTGTAGCTTTAGGAAAATGTGGCAAGATAACAAGATGTGCAGAAACTTGTAATGTTTATAAATTAAAAGCATTGCCAATTGGTAAACCAAAGGTGTATAGTAATGTCTAATACTTATTGTCCTATTCCTTGGATATTCCAAGCAGTTAGGAATAACGGAGATATAAGAGTTTGCTGTCAAGCAAATGTAACAAAGAATCAAGGAGTAGTAAGACACCCAGACGGAACTCCATATAACGCTGGGCGTGATAACATGGAAGAAGCACGTAATGCAGAGCTTATGAAAGAAATTCGTAAGAATATGATTGCTGGTAAATGGAGTGAAGAATGTGGCAGATGTATGAAAGAAGAAGCTAGTGGACTTAATAGTAGACGTCAGTACGAATTAGAAAACTGGGATTATAGTTTTGAACAAGCTGTTTCTTCAACCGAGAAAGACGGCACTATAACAAATCCGCAACTACGTTACTATGACTTACGATTTGGAAATATGTGTAATCTTGCTTGTAGAATGTGCGGACCTACTGACAGCCATACATGGTATGAACAATGGTTAGGATATCACGGCGGTGACGGATATGACGATACTCACGGATATGTAAAACTACAAAAAAATGAAAAAGGTAGATTGTATACAAATGATTATGACTGGCATAGTAGCGAAACTTTTTGGGAACAAATAGAAAAAAACATTTCTAACATAGAACACGTTTACATGGCAGGCGGAGAGCCTATGATGATCGAACGTCATTATGAGTTTTTGCAAAAGTGTATAGATGGCAATCATGCAAAAAATATTATTATAGAATATAATACCAACATGACAAATTTGCCTGATAGAGTTTTGGATATGTGGACACACTTTAAACAAGTGAGAGTTGGTGCAAGTATAGATGGTATGGGCGATGTTGTAGAATATCAGCGTTGGCCTTTAAAATGGAAAAGTGCATATCGTAATTTACAAAAATTAGACGACTATGCATATAATAATAAAAATATAATTGCTTGGTTAGCGTTTACAGTTACAGCATATAATGTATGGCACGTACCAGAGTTTATGTGGTGGAAACTAAAAGAAAGTGGATTTAAGGCTATTAACAGCACAAAGAAACGTCCTATAATTACACATCATGTTGCACATGGACCAAAACGTGCAAATATAAAAATATTAGATAAAAAAATGAAAGACCATTTAGAATATCATTATGCTAGATGGTCGGATAGATTTATTGATGATAAAGAACTTTCAATGGATGTAAAAAACAATGCTGCTTCTATTATGGAAAGTGTTTTAAAGTTTGCAAAGAGTGAAGACGCTTCAGATAAACTTCCTGAGTTTGTAAGGTTTACTAAGTACTTGGATAAGCAAAGAAATCAGTCTGTGGTAGATGTAGTACCACAATACGAGGAATTATTTAATGAGTGAGAAAGTTTCAGATACCTTTTGCATTTTGCCTTGGGTACATTTAAGTACTAGACCTGATGGTAGTATGCGTGTGTGTTGTACTGCTAATGCAAGTTCGGTAGGAGCAACTAATGATAAAGAACACGGCGGCCAAGTTGGTGTATTAAAAACTGAAGATGGCAAGCCTAACAACTTGAACGTAAGTGACTTTCTTACAAGCTGGAATAGCACATATATGAAGAATGTGCGAAAGCAAATGTTAAATGGCGAAATGCCGCCTAGTTGCTTGAAGTGTTATAAAGAAGAAGCAGCTGGACATAACTCTAAACGTATGTGGGAAACTGCCTATTGGAGTAAGCGTGTTGATGTAGATAAGCTAATTGAAAACACAGAAGACGATGGAAGTGTACCTCCTGAGCTTACATACATAGATTTAAGATTTGGAACAAAATGTCAGCTTGCTTGTGTGATGTGTTCTCCTCATGATAGCAGCGGATGGATACCAGACTATAAAAAAATATTTCCTGATGTGCAGAATGAAAGCCTAAAGGAAACTATGCAGTGGAAAGATAAAGGTAGCTATAACGGCAGTAGTTATAATTGGCATAAACAAAACCCTAAGTTCTGGGAACAATTTTATGCACAAATACCTTATATGCAACAGATATATTTTGCAGGTGGTGAAAGTTTAATAATTGAAGAGCATTATGAAATATTGGAAGAATGTATCCGTCAAGGTTACGCAAAAGATTTGGAACTACGTTATAACTCAAATGGCGTTGAGTGGAGAGATGATTTATTCGAATTATGGAAAGAGTTCAAACTTGTAAGATTCCATTATAGCGTTGACAGCATCGGGAACATGAATGATTACATACGTTACCCTAGCAAGTGGGAACGTACAAGAGAAGTATTTCATATACTTGACACACAAACAAGCAACAACGTAGAAGTTACAGTTGCTTGTGCAGTACAAGCACTAAACATTTACTACATTCCAGATTTTATTAAATGGAAACTACAAGAAGGCTTTAGTAAAATTAATATGTGGCCATTTGGTGCAGGCGGCATTAATTACCACTTTGTGTACCATCCACCGCACCTTAATGTTAAAGTATTGCCTAAATGGTTTAAAGAAGAAGTGCGTAAAAAGTATGAAGAATTTATTCCATGGTGGGAAGAAAATTGGGAACTAGGTGTACCTAGTTGGCATAAAGGTAAAGTTGATTACGACAAATGGCGTAGTGCAAGTTATGGTGTTGATCGTTTAATGGGAATGGTGAAATTTATGGAAAGTGAGGATTGGAGCAATCGTCTGCCTGAAACAAAAGAATTTTTAGAGTTATGTGATAAGCAGCGCGGTAATAGATTTGAAGATACGTTTCCGGAAATGAAAGGAATATTTGATGGATAAATTGGAAAGACTTGAAACAGACCCTGTAATGAAAGTGCAAAATATTGTACCTGAAGAATACCATAGTGAATGGAAAAAAACTTGGGGAGATAGTTTTTCTGAAGAGAACTTTTTCGATCATGACGAATTAGAATGGCTTACAGATTTAATGTACAAACAACATCACGCTAGGCGTGTAAAGAAAAATGGCACATTACATTACTTTGTCAATAATGAATTAATTAAAGAAAAGTTCTACGACAAAATAAAAGCAGCAGTTCCAGAACTTGACGATACTGAGTGGCACGGTAATTTTTTAATTACTGCTACACCGTACAACTTACACATTGACACAGCAGACGAAAAAGTTTATAACGGCACAGTGCCAGGCAAACAAATTATTATACCTTTGTTTACTTGTTGGACTGGTAATAAAGACAAAGACGAGGATTGGTATCCAGAGTGTGGTACTGCTGTATTTAAAAACAGATTTTTAATGTACGGCACAAACTTTGCAAAAAGTGATAACGAATACGATACAAATGTATTTTATACGCAGCGCCAATATCAAGACTTAGTTTGTTACGATAAGCAAGGCGAAAGAATGGATGTAGACTGGAACAAAGAATTTCCAGATGATTTGTACAAAAAGCATTTCGATCATTTTAAAAAGCGTTGGTTGGATGGATTTGAGTTTGAAGCAGTGCATAATTGGAAACGTGGTAATTTAATTGTATTTGATAGATGTCAAGCACACAGCGGTGTAAACTTTCAAAAATGCGGAGTTACACTAAAGGCAGGATTGTCCTTGATGACTACTACACGGAATAATAATGTTTAAATTAGAAAATATAGAACTTGTACATTTCGAAGTGACAGGTAAATGTAATGCTAGATGTCCTATGTGTAGTAGACATACTAAAGACGGATTCTTACAGCCACATATGCCTCAGACTCATTTATCTAAAGAAATATTCTACAAGTTTTTTACACACGAATTTTGTACTCAACTAAAACACGTTTATCTAAGTGGAGTATACGGTGATCCGTGTATGCATCCCGATCTTGTAGAATTTTGTGCCCATTTAGCAAAGTATGATATTGAAGTTGCTATCGACACAAATGGTGGATATCGCAAAGCTGAGTTTTGGTCAGCACTTGCAAAGACGGGTGTACAAGTTAATTTTGCTATAGATGGATTAGAGGATACAAATCATTTATATCGTAGAGGTGTGAGATGGGATGTTGTAGATCGAAATATTAGAGCTTACTCAGAAGCAGGCGGCAATGCACAATGGAACTTTATTGTTTTCGAACATAACGAGCACCAAGTTGACGAAGCAAGACGGTTTGCTGATGAGCTAGGTTTTGATTTTAGAACTAAAATTACACAAAAGTTTAGTAGCTCCAAAACTTGGGATGTATACGAAGATGGTAAAAAGTTATACGAACTAACACCACCGGAAAATGAAGAATATAGACATCCACACATTTCAGAACGTCCGTATGCTGCAACACAAATTTTTGAATTTGATTTAAAATCTCCACGTTGGAATGAACTTGATGATGTTGAAATTGACTGTAAAGCATTACAGCGTAAAGAAATATTTTTAAGTTATGAAGGTTATGTATTGCCTTGTTGCTACGTAGGTACGCTTTATAATGATAGCCCTGGTACATATCAAATTAACCAAAACTTAGATTTGACTAAATTTAAAATTGCTGATTTAGATTTAGAAACTATAGTAAACAACATGAATGTTATTGCTGATACATGGAATACTAAGAAAGTTTGTGACGGAAAATTAATCACCTGTGCAAGAACTTGCAAAAAGAATAATGCACTTAAAACTCAGTTTATTAAACAGCCAAGCAAGAGCTTTTGTGTTCTGCCATGGATTCATGCACAGACAAAACCCAATGGGCAGATTAAGCCTTGTTGTAGATTTGATCATAGACACAAAGCGTATAAAAATGAGGACGGCTCGTATATTTGGGATAGATTTAATATTAACAAAGGAATGACATTTAAAGAAGCAGTTGAATCTCCAGAATGGCAAGAGATAAGAGACGCTATGATGGAAAACATAGAAGTGCCAGGCTGTCGTAAATGTTATGCAGAACAGTTAAGAAATCTAGAAGATAAAAAACGTGCAAGAAGTATGCGTGTAAAAGAAAATTGGTTCTGGAATAAAAACAACCAGTTTGAATTAGAACCACCTAATGAATTAGGAAAATTACGATACATAGAACTAGCATTAGGAAATTTTTGCAATTTGAAATGTAGAACTTGCACCGCTGATCTAAGTAGCACATGGACAGAAGATGAAAATACACTTAGTGAATTTTATGATGACAGACACAAATATAAACACATTGTTCATGTCGATCAAAATTGGAAAGTTGAAGATTTTGAATATGTAGAAGAAATAAAATTTACTGGTGGTGAGCCTATGCTGCATCCAAACTTTATTAAAGTTATGGATCTAATTATTAGCACTGGTAGAGCTGATCAAGTAAACCTAGATATTTTCACTAATGTTAGTTGGGTACCAAAAGCAAAAGTATTAGATAGGCTTAACCAATTTAAGGCTGTAAAAATTAATTTAAGTATTGACGGACTAGGTGCTGTCAACGATTATGTTAGATCACCAAGCGATTGGCCTACAGTTGAAGAATCGGTTATTGAATGGATTAAAGAAGAAGCAAAGTATCCTGATAGATATGCAATTAAATGGGCACCTTGTTTGAGTATCTATAATGTGTGGCAGTTTACAGATATGGTAGACTGGTGGATAGATTTACAATTAAAATATAAAGGTAAAGATTTTTGGAATAGTATAACTAGAGATAATATTAGTCCTAGCGAAAGAGTCAAACAACTTAATATGATTATAAATCTTGTACATGATCCAAAATATCTTTCTCCTACACTTTATCCTGAAAAGGAAATCCTTGTAGACAAAATACAAAAACAAAAAGATAAATTTTATAATTTACTTATGACTACGTTTAATGGTGACGACAGAGACAGATGGCTGCTTGGAATGCACTTTGATAGTTTATACGATAAAGTTATTAGCACTGTCAAACGTCCAGTTAACGAAGATGACTTGAAAACGTTTATAGAATATACAGTAGATTTAGATAAGTTACGAAATCAAGATATTAGAACTGCTATTCCTCATGTTTGGGATAAGGTTAATGAATATTATGATTTAGAATATAAAGGAAGAATACCTGCATGAGTAACTTCTGTCCTATGCCCTGGGTGCATATGAATTTAAAACAAGAAGGCAAAGTAAGTGCTTGCTGGAGATATCCTGATAGGATAGGCGACTATACACAAAGTTCATTAAAAGAAATTTGGAACGGTGAGGAAGTAGTAAAACTTAGACAAGCATTACTGGATGGAGAGCGTCCTGAAGGCTGCCGTAGTTGTTGGGATATGGAAGACAGTGGTGTAAAAAGCACAAGGCAACAAACAACAGAAGATTATAAAAATTTTATTACTGAAATAGGTGCAGAAGTTTTAGGCACTGAATTGCCTTTCAATAACGTTCAAAGTGTTGAAGTAAGGTTTGATAATATTTGTAATTTAATGTGTAGACACTGTAGTCCTGATTACAGCAGCAAGTGGGAAGTTGCTGTGAAAAAGGATCAGGCGCTAATGGATAAAATGGTAGAATACGGAACATATAGAAAACAAAACTACCATGTGAAACTTACCGATGAAATTATAAACGAAATTACTCAAGAGCTTGCTCCTAACCTAAAAGAGATAATGCTTGCAGGTGGTGAACCATTATACCACGAAAAGCATTATGACTTTATAAAAGACTTACTTCCTCATGCTAAAAAAATACAACTAAGTTATAACAGTAACCTTACTACTACAGAATATAAAGGTGCAAGCATTATTGATTTATGGAAAAATTTTAGACGTGTATTGTTAAGAGTTAGTATTGATGGCGATCCAAGTTGTTATGATTATGTAAGAGTTCATAACGATTTACAAAAAATTGAAAACAATATTAAAAAAGTATTACAATTATCAAATGTTAGATTGAGTGCAACTTGTACTACTAGTATATTAAACATTACTAGACTGACAAGTATTGCAGAATATTATTTAAGTTTAGGGGCTTATTTTCATACAAGCCTAGTGCAATATCCTCGAGCATTAAATCCAAGGCTTTTACCTCAAGAACTTAAAGATAAAACTACAAGAGATTGGAACACTTGGCTTGAAGATGTAGACTTACATATTGATCGATGTGTTAGTAAAGAGTTTCCTGGTGATAAAGAATTACATAAATCAAGAATAGTTAAGTTTGGAAATAGTGTTATAAAATATATGAACAGTAAAGATGAACATCAGTACTGGAATGAATTTGTTGATTATACCAAAGCATTAGATGCTTATCATAAAACTAGTCTTGTTGATGTCTATCCAGAATTTCAACCATACTTTGATTAAATGTTTCAATACTATCTAAGTATTGCATATCGTCAATAGGACTTTTGTATTCTATATACTTTATATTTGATCCTAATGTATCTATACCTGCTCTTAGTTTTTTAAGTAAGTTTTTCCTACCAAAGTTTATAGCATTAAAACTAAAGCCAGCTATATCACTAAAAGTGATAAGTGCTTTATCTTGTTCATTTAGTTTATATTTTACCTTGTACATTTCTGTAAGGCCGTTACATACAACATATTGATGATCTAAATTTTTGTAAACATTCCACGCTTCCAAAAACTTATCTTGACCACCAAATGAATTGATTAGCTCAGTGTACATTTTATTGTCTTTACCTTCATAATCTTCTGTATAATTATTAGGTATTTGATCTGCTAAAATGTTTTTCAAGGACATAAAGTGTCCGTCCCAGTTATTATTTAGATAACGCCGAAATCTTATTATTTCATCATGATAATCGTAATGTACAATTTTTTTAATATTAGTTTTATTGACTAAAGCAAGCTCCATTGCCTTGAAGCCGCTTGCTGTTGCAACTATTGTATTACAATCATTGTATATATTTTCATATTTCTTATTACTAAAATCGTTAGTATTGTTATCCCATACCCAAGTTGTTTCTGTATTCCAAACAAAATACGACCATGGTTCTAAATTGCTACTAAAGTCTTTTTTATGTGCAAGATGTGTTATTGCTTTTACTAAATTAGTTTCATGGATAGGATCAACTTGTTGCCACGCCTTCCAGAAATTGTTCCATTTATCTATACTTTTATCTGGATAGGTGTTAATACATTCATTTCTTATATCTTGCGGAATGTTTTGTATTCGTAAGTTATGCTCTGCACTTGCTTGTATAAATCCACAGCCTTTGTCATTTTTTACCTTAACAATATTCCTAGCACTTTGGTCCCAAGTTACTTCTAAAGGTGTATAATTGTCGTGTATGTTTTCGACACTAGACTTTAGTTTTCTTATTTCGATAGTGCCGCCGTCGGTAGTGTATTTAGGCGATCCTATTGATTTCCATTTTTTAAAATTTATAATCAATGTAATAGGAAAAATGTAATACTGGTTAAAGAAATGCTCTAAATGCTCTTTGTGATTAAACTTTGCCCATTCATATCTATCTATTAAGTGACCAGCAAATAACCAGTCATCGTCTTGTCTTTGTATGAACTTTATTACGTTACGTTGATATTCATACCAGCGTTGAAATATCACTCCACCGAATGTGACTAGTAAATAGTCAGGTTGGTCTTCTCTTTTTAAATATTCTTCTAGTAAAGAATCAACATCTTTTGCGTGATGAAAGCCATAAAACGGAACATCAGCTTCGTTCATTTTACAAATTCTACTATAGAAAATATTAAAGTCTTCTTTTAAATCGTTATCGACTTCGTATTCCCAGACAAAACTGTGTGCAATTTTCACCCTGTAATTCCTATTTTATGCTTTAAGTATGATCTATAAACTAACCTATTCCAGTCGTCGTTTGTAATACCGTGTACAATCATATGATATCTATATTCGTCACTATGATTGTATACACAATGTACATTGTATAAATTTAAACTAATCATAGTTCCTTGCTTCCAAGGCAATATACCATGGCCGTCCATATAAAAATGGCAACCTTCAGGGTTATTTAATGCAATATTAGTAGGACCTATATGGTTTTCTTCTATAGCTACGCTATCCTTATGAGGCCAAATATACCCGCCTGGTGCTAATCTCATTATGCGTATTCTAAAGAATTTATCATACGGCATATTTTCTGTAAAGTATTTTTTAATATTTGGAGTAAAATCGCTAATGTCTGTCCAACGCCACGGAGCGTTTTCATTTGTCATACCATAAACATGGGGTGCCTCTGTATGAATACTACTTATTCCGTGTAATACTAAACTGCTCCAGCCGCTATGTCTTTCATGGTGTCTATGTGGTATATAGTGCCTGTCAAATTGTTTTGCTTCTTCTAGCATAGCATTCCAATCACAATCCCAATGATTGTCCGTTTCGATTGGCAAGTAGGGAATGTCACCGTGCCGTCTTACTTCTGATCCGTTTTGCAAGTCGCCTGGCAAAACTAGTTCTTTATGAAACTTATTTCTCTCTGCAAAGTCTATTGCTGGTTCGTCACTAATACCATATTCGTTTATCAACGATTTCTCCTAATTTATTATATACGTATTTATATGTGATAAATATTGCTATGCAAAGATTAGACAGTACTAAAATTTTTTGTAGTGCAGCTTGGACTGACCTAAACATAGATTTTGGTAAACGTACAAAAACACACTGCTGTAAAGCAAAAAAAGAAACTTTTCCAGATACTATTCCTATGGAGTTTTGGAATGAAAGTGATATGATACTCGACAGGAGAGAAAAACTTGTAGAAAAAGTACCTCATGGAGATTGTAGTTATTGCTGGATTGACTATAGTAAAACAGGGTTTGCTTACAGAGACATAAAAAATAAATGGGGCAACATTCTGCCTTATGGAAATAACCATTTAGAATATATAGAAATTAATCTTGATAATATATGTGATATGAGCTGTTTGTACTGTAGTGCTATGTGCAGTTCTCAAATTGCAGCAGAAGAAGGAGTTTTAGATAAACGTAGGGAATTCGTTAAAGAAGAAGATTTTGATAGTTTTATGACCTTTCTAGAGAATACTCTTTCTAAAACAAAAAAACAGATTACTATAAACTTCATGGGCGGTGAACCTACACTTAGTCCTTACTTTTTCAAAATAATTTACAAATTGCATGAAAAGTTTTCTAGAAAAAAAATTAATTTAAGTTTACTTACTAACGGCAATAGCAATGAAAAAACTATGCAAAAAATGAAAGATGTGTTGGATTTTGTTAATAATTGGGACTGGCATATAGGACTTAGCCAAGAAGCTACAGGGGAAGTAGCTGAGCTTACTAGATGGGGGTGTAAGTGGGAAACTTGGCAAAAGAATTATGAGTTTTATCTTTTTCATAAATCTGTAAAACTTTTAATATTAGCTCCTACTCCTAATAGATTAAGTTTGCATGACTTACCTAATTTTGTTGATTACATTACAGAAAGCATTAGGCGTGTAAATCCAAAGAAAGAAATCGCCTGGGCAGGTAATTGGGTAAGTGATCCTAAGGTGTTAGATATTGCACATTTAGATGAAAGTAACAAAAAGTATGTGAAAAGAGCTAAAAAGAAATTAAGCCGTCATAAGAAAAATATACAAGATTGGGATGATACTATGAAATGGATAGATACTTTAGAAAAACGTATTGGAACAATGTCTCCCGACTACAAAGAGTTAAATGAATTTATAGACAATAAAGCTAAGAATAAGAAGACTACAAGATTGGAGCGATTTAAACATGGATAAGATAGGCGAAGCAAAAAGACATCAACAAGCAAATTACTGGTTCAATTGGATGCGGAGCGGTAAAGCAATGTACGAACCAACACCAGAAGATATAAAATGCGAACTACAACTCCAGGCTATGTCTGATATGGAACCGTTGATGTTTACGGTTGATTACAATGACTTTGAAAAAGAAATAGAAAAGTGGAACGATAAGTGGGTTCCATATCTTCCTCGGGAAGGCGTAAGTAATGATAGACAAGGATTACTACTAGTTGGGTTAGATGGCGACAGTCCTAGTGATAGTTTAAGTTTACCAGAGGCTAGGAAACGCACAGGAGATAATACTTTAATAGAAACAAGTTTTACACAGCCTACAGAATTGTTCAATGACTTAACTTGCTTACATCCTATATTAAAACATTGGTCTCCACTTGGCAGAACTATGCTTGTAAAAACTAATGCAGGCGGCTGGTTCCCGCCACATAAAGATTGGCCTTTTTTAACCAGACATTGCTTTAGAGTAATTATGTTTATTGGACCAAATGTTGATCATGAAAGTTACGAATGGCACATGAATGGAAAAACATGGCCTATAAAGCAAAATGCATCCTACTATGTTGATACTAGAAAAACGCATAGAACGCATAGTTGGAATAATGATAGTATACATTTAATAATGAACATTCCTAAAACTTGGGAAAATGTTTTAAAATTAATGAGTGTAACAAGGTACTTTTGATGTTAATATCTGGAAACCCTAATTACGGAATTGCTAAAGCATTGCATGAAATATATCCAAATGCAACTTTTGCAAGCAGAGCTTCAGGGTATGATCTTACTACTAAACAGGGTAGAGACAAGTTTGCAAATGAAGCAGTTCATCATGATGTGATAATAATTAATGCAGCACTATGGCAATTTCAACAAACTGTTTTACTAGATGCAGTTTATAAAAATGTAAGTGTTGAAACACATATAATTGTTATAGGTAGCACTACTGATAGAGTAAAAAATGGTAAACCCTGGTTATACAATGCAGAAAAGAAAGCCCTTAGAGACTATAGTAATACACTCGCTATAGGATCTGTTTGGGGTCAACAACCAAAAGTTAATTATATAAGTTTTGGTACTTTGAGTAATAATCAAGAAAAGCATCCTGAACGCAAATGTTTAGATATTAACGAAGCAGCTGAATGGATAGCAGTTTTAATTAATGCTCCTAAACACTTAAATATTAATGAAATAAGTATAGATCCTGTACAATAAAACTTGACAAAATTTAAAAAGGTGTTATAATATAAATATGACTGAAGATTTAAAATGGAGCAATTACGATTTTACTAAGATACCATTTAATGATATTGTTGGTGTTGGTCAACGCACTTTGCTTTATCGTGATATATTTACAGTATCATGGCTACTTGGTAGATTCTGCAATTACAGATGCTCCTACTGCTGGCCCTACGCAAGAAGCGATCGTAAAGACCACCGTCCTACCGAGCTCTGCCTGCTCACAGTGGATGAAATTAAACGTCAAGCCAGAGACAACGGCTTCAATTCTTTCCACTTCTCCTTGTCGGGAGGAGAGCCTACTTTCCATCCTGGATACTTGGACATACTAAAGCATTTGGCAGATGATGTAGAAAACACAAACTACACTAGCATACACATGACGTCAAACTGTTCACGTCCAATGAAATGGTTTGAAAAGTATGTTGATTATGCAAAGCCATTTCATAGAGCTAGTATCACAGCAAGTTTGCATACAGAACATTTAGATACACAAGAAAAAATGCAAGACTTTGCAGACAAGTTGATATTGTGTCAGGAGCATGATGTACAAGTTACAATTAATATGGTTATGGTGCCAGACTGGTTTGAACGTGATTGGGAGAATGCTTTATTCTTTCATGAGCAAGGTATCAACGTCACCCTTAAACCGCAGTCCGACCCTACGGCGTCGAGAGTCGTTGACGGATACACAGACGAAATGCTCAAGAGACTATGGAACGGAATGCCACAACGTGCATATACAGAAAGCAAACGGCAATGGGCGGAAAGACCTAAACCGTCATTCGAAGTACCTAAAGGAATAATGGGTAAGAATGATGCAAGTGTTCCGTGGCATATGCAAGTAGAGTTTGAAGACTCTAAAGGCAAGAAGTGGTATATGGACCAGGCAGAGCGTTTCAATGCATTTAATTTTAATAAGTTCAAGGGATGGAATTGCAATGCAGGATATCAAGGTATTATTATTAGAGAGCCTGATGGAAGCATCAAGCGTAGTTATTCTTGTCATGATGTGCCACTTGGCAACATAGAAACAGGATTTAAATTATTTGATGCTCCGGCACCGTGTATTACAGAAAGCTGTGTGAGCTCTGCTGATAGTAAAATTCCAAAAAGGAGAGGGCAATGGAATGGACAGACATAATACAGAAACGTCATACTACGTTTGCTTGGGACGAAACTAGAATACCATCTAAAGATGATATTATAAGTGTATTACAAGAAGTTTACCAACACATACCAAGCAAAAATTTACAATTTCCTTACCAAGTAAGACTACTGCGTAATGATGATTATGCAATAAAAAAAGAAATCTTTTCAATCTGTAAACGTAATGGCCATGCTACAGAAGAAGAAGATAGAGGCAATCCGCAAGTGTTAGCACCTTGGTTACTTGGTATGAATTCAAGGTATGTTTCCGATCTTGAAGTAAGATACGAAACAGAGTCTAAACGTGGCTTGTATAACGGACTAGGTGCAGGACAAGTTAGAGACAATGATCCTAATGGTTATCAGTCTAGAAGTGAAAATTTAGAGATTGGAATTTTTCTAGGATACGTAATGCTTGCTCTTGCAAACAGAGGAATACAGTCAGGTGTATGTCAAAATATATGTAATGATTTTGAACGTGCAAGTGAAATATTTAAACTTGCAGAAGATGAAAGGGCAATGGAATTTAGATTCATTATGGGAATAGGATACGGAAAAGATTCTAGTGCAGATGCTAGATATTTTGATCCTAGGATTAACAAAATGAAAGCAATTCCTTTTCCTCCTGACAGAGTAGAGGAAGTATATCCAAGACCCGATTTTGAGGATATATTTAAAATACTATGAGAAATAATCTACAAATACAAGAAATAAAAGATACACATTCTCATGCTGTACAACTACATAACATTGTTCCTGATTGGAAAATAGATTTTCTTAAAGAGCACTACGAAAATGCAGCTGATGTACGAAAAGTACAAAAAGAAACAGGACCTAAAGTTCTTTATGTAAGAGAAGGTGCAGAAGTTATCGATGATATTTTAATGAGTTTACGTACAGAGTTTGGAAACTTTAGAGTGAGGTCAGCACATTTTTTCGAAGTAGAACATCCTCATGTAATACATAACGATGACGATTTTGATTATCCTAAAGCATACAAAGCATTTACAATTCCTATTCATACAGAAGGGGCTAAGTCAGATAATGCTAAGTTAATTATGTTTAACCAATATTATTATGGAGGCCCTAGAAAGTTTATGAACGGGGGCCCTGTACAGAAAAAGAATTATTATAATAGTCATTTATACGAATATACAAAAGTTGAAAATAAAGATAACACAGGTATTCCTGAAAAGTTTAAAAAATTTTATCTTAGTCATTTGAAAGAAAACTGGTTACAAGGATTAAGTGTAGATAGATACTTTCCTTGGCAAATTGGTTCTATAATTGCTTTTGATAGTCTTCAGTTACATTGTGCAAGTGATTTTAGGCAAGCAGGCATAACAAAAAAATTAGGCTTGAGTATTTTTACGGAGTTAGAATGGAATTAGAAATAAGCGACTTCCAGCTTCGCAGGCCTCACTGGAGAGGACGCAATAAATTGATTGCAGGATTAATGGAGCCTAATAAATCTGTAATTGATTTAGGATGCGGAGCAAAAAATTTGTTATGGTATTACAGAAATCCTTTGAGATATCTAGGACTAGATGGTATGCCTATCGAAGAAGTTGATATGGTTGTTGATTTGGACAGTGACTGGAGAGATACTGTAGAACATAATTGGGACTATTCTGTAAACAGTGGAATATTAGAATGGTGCAACGGCAGACGATTATTAAAGCATCAAAAGGGCATTGCAAAAGAATATATATTTACTTGGTGGCCTGCATCAAGACCTCCTGTTAGAGCTTCTTTTGATGCTTTTGAATCCTGGGTCGAAGAAGATTACATAATTAATGAAGTGCATGATTGGGGACCACAAAAAGTTTACAAGTGTGTTAGTTTATGAAAAAATGTTTATACCCACAAAATGTTCTTATTGTAGGCAATGATGGAAGTACTATTAGTTGCCCACTTGAGTTTGCTAATGAAAAATTAGCAAATATTTCTGATGGGTTAGATAATGCGTGGAATAATCCTGCATATGACAACTTTAGAAATAATCTTGATACATATTTAGAAGATAAAACAAAAATTTGTTGGCAATGTAATAAGTTAGAAAAAAACGGAGCAATAAGTTTACGTACAGAAAACAAACCATTATCTGATAATGTCGAATTAAAAGCAATACAATTTAAATTAAGTAACAGATGTCAATTAGTATGTGCCCATTGCGGACCTTTACTTAGTAGCAGTTGGGCAAAATTTATAGGAAGACCAGATATTATCGAAGATTTTGATCTTCCTGAAAGTGTTTTAGATGAACTAGCGGAAAAAATTAAACACTTAAAATATATTAGGTTTACAGGCGGCGAACCTTGGATGGATCCTATTCACTGGAAAATTTTAAAAAAACTTTCAACTGTTGATAAAGGAAATTGCGAATTACATTATATTACAAACGGACTGTCGACTTATAGAAAAGAGCTATGGGAAGGTTGGAACAAAGTTCAAATAATGCTTAGTGTAGATGGGTGCAATGAACACTATGAGTGGTTCCGTAGAGGCGCAGCTTGGGATAAATTATATCAAGCATACGAGAATTTAAAACTAATTAGTAATGTAAATATAAAAATTAATTACAGTCTCACACCTTGGACTATAGAATCGTTGGATAAAACGAGAAGTTATTTTGATGAAGAATTGGGTGTTGTGCCTATAATGTCTCCTGCTCATTGTAGTATAGCAAGTATTACTACAGATGAATATGAATATTTGGGCTTGACAAATTATTCAGAATATAGTAATATAATAGGAAGTAATCCTAAGTCTTTGAAATCTTTAAAGTCTTGGGCAACAACATGGGATATACGATGGAAAACAAACAACTGGGCAGAACAGATTCACCCGTGGTTAAATCTTATAAATTAGAAGATTATCCTATGCAGGATATTTTAAAGTTTGCTGAAAGGGCAAGCTATTACAAAGAAGATCCTGCAAGTGTTAATATGTGGCATAGGCATTGGCATGACCGTCCTGAAACATTGCCGTACTTGATTTTTTGTAGCGAACGATTTGCAAACGGAAATGGGCAATTTTTTGTAACAACCTTTGATGACAAGTTAGTTGCTATTAGTGGTATACAGGTAAGCCCGTTCAGCAAAGAAATTGCTTTAGGTGGTGTAAGGTCTTGGGTCAATCCTGAGCTAAGAGGAAGATTTGTTATTGGTAGGCATTTATTACCTTTACAAAAACAATGGGCAATTGATAACGGTATTAAAGCAATATGTCTTACATTTAACAGTTATAATAAAAAACTAATTAATTATTTTAAACGTTCTGGTTTGGGTATAAAGAAAAACAGAAATCCTAACAGTATGTTTTTTAACGGTGTACACGAAGTACCGCATACTTGTAATATTCAATACACCGAACAATGGGTAATTTATGATAAGATTGATTTAGATTTTGAATTCGACTGGAGTAAAATAAAACATGAATAAATACCATATGATGTTCCAATCTAAAACTAACACATTAAATGTAATACAAGCCGGCTGCTTAATTTTAGCACTAGCCGGTTTTCCATTTATTGAATTTACATTAGGAAATATTGTTATAGCAGTGTTATTCTTTTACGTGTTTAGTATTCTTGGTTTAAGTTTGACACTACATAGATATTATTCTCACAAAAGTTTTAAGTTTAAAAATGAAACACTTAGACAGATTTTTTCTCATATTGCTTTATTAGCAGGACGAGGAAGCCCTTTAGGCTGGGTGTATATACATAGGTTGCATCACAGATATTCTGATACAGAACAAGATCCACACGGACCTACTAGTATGGGATTTAGATTGCTTGGGTTTGCTCCAAGAGACGAAGAGAAGGATAAAGTAAAAGTCTTTATGATTAAAGACATGATGACGCCTGAACATCTACGTTGGCATAATTATTACCTTCTATATATCCTTGGTTTTGTAATAGTTCTTGGATTAATCAATTTTGAATTGCTATATTTTATTTGGGTGCTTCCTGTTTTAGGAATACAATTTAGTCAAAATTGTTTTAACTATTTTGCACACAAATGGGGTTATAGGAATCATGCTACAAAAGATGATAGTACAAATAATATTTGGCTATGGCCGTTCATTTGGGGCGATGCCTGGCACAATAACCATCATAACAATCTAGTAAAAATGACAACAAAGGAAAATTGGTGGGAATTTGATCCAGTAGTTCCTATCTCTAGTATAATTAGGAAATAAATACGTTATGCATTTATTAAAGAGTAATACACTTATTGCACAACTTGTGCTACTAATTTCAGCTATTGGTACAGCAATAGGTTACTATACCTATGGTTTTACTTTAGGTACAATCCTATTACCTATATTAGGATATTTTCTATATGTAGGACTTGGAATAAGTGTAACCTTCCATAGGTATTTGACACACAAAGCATATGAAACTTATCCTATTTTAGTTAAAATTGGAACTTTGTTAGGATCACTTAGCAATACTGGTAGTAGTATTGTTTGGGTTGCAATACATATGAATCATCATCGTCATGCTGATACTGAAAAAGACCCACATAGTCCTAGACACCAAGGACTTAAAACTTTTGCATTAGAATACGATTTAGATACCAGTCGTGTTAGATGGAAAATGAAACATCTGATCGGAGATCCATTCCATATGTTTTTGCATAAGTACTACTTTGCTGTTATTGCAGCTTGGAGTTTGCTTCTGTTTTTAATTGGTGGATTTTATTTAATGGTATTTTTACATTGGTTTCCTATGATCATTAGCGGCGTAATGAGTAATATTGTAAACTATATTGGCCATAAGCCAGACTGGTGGGGCGGTTATAGACGTTATGATACTCGTGACGATAGCATAAACAATTGGTTATGGGCAATACCAAGTTGGGGCGAAACACTACATAATAATCATCATAAACGCCCATACAGTGCTACTCATGGAGAACGCTGGTGGGAAATTGACATCGGTGGTTATATTGTAAGGATGATTCGTACGGATGTTTAAAGGTGTTAATTGTATTCTGTTCACAGGCAGTAGTAGAACAGATCCGTTCCGCACACAAGAAAAACTAGACAGTGCATATGCTCAAGTAATACGTCCTTTGGGTGCGTATCAAATTGCAAATTTACTTAGGCAAGAAGGATATACTGTACAAGTTATAGACAGATATCCTTGGATTATTAGGAATTCTGATGATTTGTTTCCTATTCTTGAAAGGTATCTAGGTGAAGATACATTATGGATAGGGTATAGTAATACCTTTTTTGAGCATAGAATACAACAAAGTAAAATAAAAGATGGTTATCAAAGTCCTGAAGCAGACAGTATTGTTCTTAGCGACAGGGGAGTTCGCTATCTGAAAAGAAAAGCGTATGAAGCAAATCCTAATATAAAATTTTTAGTAGGCGGAGCAAAGACTTGGAGATGGAGCCAAGGCGACGAAAGGTTATTTGATTACTATGTTGAAGGCTATGCAGACGAAGCAGTCATACGCTTAACTAATTATTTGGCAGGCAAAGGCGAAAAGCCGCCTATGAAAAAGAATGATGATGAACATAGTTATACAATTAACTATGATCAAAAAGGCAGCCTGTTTGATTTCAACAATAGTCATCACCATTGGCACGAAAGTGATCATTTAATGTGGGGAGAATCTCTTCCTATCGAAATTGCAAGGGGTTGTATTTTTAAATGTGCTTATTGTAGTTTTCCATTAAATGGAAAGAAGAAACTAGACTTTATACGTGATCCGCAAAAACTCATAGATGAGCTAACAGAAAATTACGAAAAGTACGGAGTCTATCAATACATTTATAGTGACGATACACACAACGATAGTGTAGAAAAGTTAGAGTTGTTATATAACAAAGTTTATAGTAAACTACCTTTTAAAATTGAATTTAGCACTTACTTAAGATTAGACCTTTTAGCTGCTCATAGCCATACTATAGAATTACTTCACGCAAGCGGATTGAGAGGAACATTTTTTGGAATTGAAAGTTTCAATCATGAAGCAAATAAAACTGTGGGCAAAGGTGCAAGTGAACAAAAAATCTGGGATAACTTATACAAATGTAAAGAAGTATGGAAAGATGACGTTGTAATACATAGTGGTTTAATAGTAGGATTGCCAAATGATAGTGCAAAAACTATTACTGCTTGGCTTGAAAAAGCAGTTGCTCCTGATAGTCCTATAGACTTTAGTATGATAGCAGAATTACAAATATTTCCAAAGTGGGGTAGAGATAGTCACTGGATGAATAAGATAGAGTTAAATCCGGATTTTTACGGTTATAAATTTGATGATCCTGAAAATGACTGGAATTGGACAAATAATACAGGACTTACAAAAATTCAAGCTATGGACATTGCACAGGTTTATAGACAAAAACAACTTCTTAATAAACCTAATATGGGATGGATGACTTATTTACGCTGTGCAAGTGTAGGGCAAACAGTTGAGCAATATAAAAATACAACAATGAAAGAACACGTAGTTATACGAGATAAAGTTTTTCGTGACTACTGTGACAAACTATTAAATGCAGACGTTTCAATTCACAGAAAATAATTGGTCAAGTTGGCGATACAACGAAGGAGATCTGCATAGTAGAAGTCCTAGTGACGATGCAGTCTTTGAAGTTGTATACAAGCAACAGCAAGTTAAAATAGGTACACTATGGCAAGAAGCAGTAAAAGGTGCTAAAAGCACTATTGATGCTCATCCTGGAAAAAAGCCTAGTTTATTTTTTAGTGGGGGTGTTGATAGTGAAGTTATGCTTAGAGCATTTATTCATATAGGTTCTAATCCCGATGTATATATTGTTAGATATAATAATGATATAAATTTGTACGATGTAAGTTATGCTGTGTCAATTTGTAATTCTCTTGGTGTTGACTTTAAAATTATTGATATTAATTTGTTTAAGTTTTTTGAAAATGATGCAGAACAAATAAGCGAACTTGCACAATGTGATAGACCAAGAATGCTTCCACAGTTATCCTTTGCAGATTATGTAGATGGCCTTCCAATCTTATGTATGGCAGATATTACATGGCAGCGCAGCGATTCTGATTATACCAAAAAAGGCATTTGGAAAGCATGGGAAATAGAAAGCGACTGTGCGTGTGATAGGTATAATATTGCTGTTGGCAGGGAAGCAATTTATCAATGGGGCAGATGGTCACCTGGTATATTACTAGCGCACACAAGATGGGAATGGTTTCATAAACTTATAAATGACAAGTATTACGGAAAGTTAGGAAATAGCAGCACTAAGTTTGAAGGATTTAGCAGTGAATTTCCTGATATGATTCCTAGAAAGAAAAAAGTTGGCTTCGAAAAATGCGAAGATGTTATAAGTGAATTTGAAAGTTTTCTAAAAAAGAAATATAATGGATTACCATTTCGTAGGCAAAGTGAATACACATTAGACGAAATGTGGTTTAAAATTACTGGTAAGAACTACGCTGCCAATAACGTTTTGGCTCTGTAGAGTTTGTTAAGAAATTTATTGTTTCTTCAATGTTTAAGAATACTTGATTCTCTCTGTACCTGTGTTCCATACCATTAATGATATAATCTATTTTCTCACAACCTTGATATTTTGGTACATATATTAATTCATCTTTCCAATTCTTTCCGTAAAAGATTGGTTTGATAAACAAGTCCCAATAGTTAATAACACTAATAGGTTCTTCTTCTAAGTAAGACAGCCCTTTCATTTGGTAATAGTCCCATGCATTACAAAATGCTGTTACTGTGCCGTCTTGTAAAACACTAAGCAATATATGCTCGTCTTTTTCGAAACCCACTGCTGTACGGTCGTTACACAGCGTCTTGTGTGCCCTTAAACGTGCATACTCTACACTGTTTGCTGTTTCTAGCAGGTAGTGTTTTCCATTATGTACATAAGGATCTGGACCATTAAATCCTTCTACTAGTGTTGTATTTTTTGGAAGTTTATTTAAGAAAAATGCGTGTAGTATTTGATTAGGTGGGATTTGCAGATCTTCTGATGTAGCAATTATATCATCCTTCACTTCGTATGGATCTATCTTAATTATTGTTACATCTATATTAAACTTATCTACACAAGCCTTTACGTTTTCTAGTTCATTGTCATTGTAATTAGGAAGATGTAAAAACGCACAATCTATTTGAATGCCTGCATCTTGAAAAGCTAAAAGGGTTGCTTGACTATCCAACCCTCCGCTAAAACTTAAAATTAAATTATTGTAATTATTTTTTATAAAGTTAGCCCGCTCAGTAAACTCCTGTCTAACAGAACCTACTGGGCGGGTAACTGGGTGCAAATCTATATAGAATTTGCCATCTTCAAAACCGTATGACATTATGCAGTTTTGGGTTTTCTACCACGTTTCTTAGGTGCTTCCTTCTTAGGTGCTTCCTCGGCTAAGCTAGGATCCATTAGCTCTGTAACGGTTCTCATCCAAGGGAAGATATTCCATACACGTTCGTGTGCATAATACAAGAACATATTAATAGCTGTTGAAAGTCCAGCAAAGATTGTTGCTGATCCCCAGCTTCCTGTTACTAAGAAAGGAATAATAAAATTATTAGATGTAATGACTGCACGCCATGTAATCATTTTTAAAACTGCACGAAATTCTCTTTCGTCAAATGTCTCGTCTTTTTGCTTTCTAAGCAGCGAGAAAAAATTCCAAATTCTTTCATGTAACCAGTACAAGAAACTATTAATAATAGTAGCAATACCAGCAATCTTAAGCCCAACTAGTAAACTACCAGTTGCTAAGAAGCCATTTACTACATGAGAGATTGTAAGTAATACTCTCCATGAAACCATCTTAGAGATAGTTCTGTATTGTCTTTCATTGAACTTTACCATGAGATCTCCTTTTGTATAAAGTACGTAGTTATTTATTGATGATTAATTTTTCAGGGATTATTTCTGAATTCATACGACCTACTTCAAATTGCTTTCCATGTATTTGTAATCCGTCTGCAAATCCGTGTTCGTAGGCTATAAAATTGCTTGCATTTTTCTTTACATAATCTAAACCTTCTAACCATATAGCGTGTTCTTTAGTTCCTTGATAGCCATTTATCCACCAATGATCAAATTCAGAATACCAGTCTAAAGTTGCTTTATCTGCTTGCCACCAATTGTCATTCCACGTAGAATATATTAGTGGACGTAATTCTCTTTCGTGTATATGTCTATACACGTCAGCAGTCATATTTTTATGAAACCACCATTTTTGTTTGTTTGGATTAGCCTCTAACCATCGTTTAATTACGAATGCTTGTTTTGCTACAATTGGTAATCCTTCAGGACACCAATAAAAATACTCAACTACACTGTTGTCATACTCTTTAATATGATTAGCAACGGTAATTATGTTAGTAGCTCTGTCAGCAAATCTTACGTAAAATTTACCATTTGAATGTATAAAACATCTAGGCTTTTCAATACCTAAAACAAGTGCAATTTTTTTCTCTTTATCAAAGCGTTTTCTAACTTCATTGAAATGCAAATAATTAAAACGTGTAACATTTAAAGGGTTAAGCCCTTCTTTTTTACCTTGTATCCAACTAGCATCTTTAGCAGTTAGCCAATGTTCAAACAGGTATTCTGTCATATCAGTAACTGTAATTTTTATTTTAGGATATTTTTTATTGATTTCTTTTAATCTTGGTATAGTTTGTAAATCGTGTTCAGCTGCCGCATTCCTTGGATCTTTATTACTAGGATCTATTACAGTGTATTTTCTACTAGCAGATTCCATCGTATTACAAATTAATTCGTCAACGTGTAGTCCTTGACGTAAAAAGCTCATCAAAACATTATGGCTGTCAGCACCTCCGCTGTAACTTATCATTATATAATCGTATTCTTCTCTGAGTTGTTTTGCACGTTTATCATACAGTTGATCTAACGTCTCTTTTGGTTCTATATTCCAAGGAAACATATCCATAGCCAAATTATTAAAATGCCATTTGACTTCTGCATTTTGTGTTTGTGCATAAAAACAAGCATCTAGTTTGCTTTCAAACTCAATGCTATTAACAGAGTAATACCCTAGTTTTTTATTCATCACAAGTTATTTACTCAAATAAAACACGTAGATAAATAAAACTGATGAGTAAAGTTTTTCCTTCAAAATATCCTATACTTGCTGCACCTATGAATCAAGTATCAGAGGTTAATTTAGCTGTTGCGTGTTATAACAGCGGAATTTTTCCTAGTATAAGCACATTATGTTTTGTAAATAATAGACAGATAGATTGGGAAGAATTAACTAGGCAACTTAATTTATACAAAAGTCAAACACAAAGTAACAATTTATTGCTAAGTGTTCCTGACAAATTATTTTTCAGCGATACATTTCAGTGTTTAAAAGATCAAAAATTATTTTCTCATTTAGAGATTATTTGCACAGATCTAAGACTTAATGATAACATAACACTTAGTCAACATGATATTAACAATTTTAATAATTTAAACAATAAATTTCAATCTTGGAAAAATAACGGCTATAAGTTTATCTATAAAAGTTTGGCTAGATTTGTAATTTATGATATCTATAAAAATTACAAAAATGATTTATTTGATGCATTTGTTATTAAAGGTCCTGATGCAGCAGGAATGGTTATAGATAGGAAGAACGGTAATAACTTACTACAGGACTGTAATGAAGTTATTGAAAAATGTTCTGATATAAAACTTATTGCATCGGGAGGTATAGGCTCAAAAAAAGATATAGATGATCTTTTACATATAGGAGTTGATAGTGTATCTTTAGGAACTATTTTTGCATCTAGTAAGGAAAGTATATTGTCTGAAACAACAAAAACAAAAATGGTTAAGGCTGGCGCAAATAGTTTGAATAGATTTGCAAACTCCAATCAAAATGCATTACAGTTTAGTGTTGTCAACAATGACGACTTTAATCATACTAATAGTTTAAAACAAGGAATATCTACTGGCAATCAAGGACATATTTTTGCAGGAAAGGGTATACAACACATAACGCAGATTCAATCTGTTAATAACATCGTTAAGGATTTAGTAAATGAAACGTAATTTTAGTTTAGATACCTTCTGTCCAGAAGTATATAGTCAAATAGAGATAGATGCAGAAGGTGACTACAAAATATGTTGCCTAGCAAATTTTGATAAAGACTTTGGTATGTGTTTAGATGAAAATGGAGAAGTAATGAATGTTGCTACCCATTCTATTGAAGAAGCTATCAACAGTGAAACGCATAAGCAGCATAGATTACAACTAGCAAAAAATGAAAGACCGTTGAGGTGCAGAAGCTGCTATGATAGCGAGGATGCAACAAAAGGGTTGGCAGAATGGGGTAAAAGTGCTAAGAGGGGTAGAAGTAAGCGTCAACGTGTATTATGGCAAACTGGTGCAAGTATACCTGAATATGTAAAGTTTGAACAAGCTGAACAAATGACAAATGCTGACGGAAGCACTTCTGCTAAAGTTGTTAATTTAGATCTACGTTTTGGTAATCTTTGTAACCAAAAATGTATCATGTGTAGTCCCCAGCACAGTAATTTATGGTACGATGATTGGGTTACGCTAGGCTATGGTGATCCTTTATATAATAGAGATAAAGGTATCTATAAAAAAGGCGATGCAAAAACATTTAAATTTTACAAAGATGAACACGGAAAAACAAAAATGACAGGCACTGAGCGTTGGTGGGAAACTGATACTTGGTGGGAATCATTTGATAAGATTGCTCCCGACCTGCGATACATTTATTTTACTGGAGGCGAACCTTTGGTTGTTCCTGCGATGCAAGAATGCTTAGATAGATTAATAAATGCGGGATATGCTGAAAACATACAGTTAAGATATGATACTAATTTAAGTGTAATAAACAAAAAAGTTATAGATAAATGGAAGCATTTTAAAAAAGTTTGGTTGTGTGTTAGCATAGATGATACTGAAGAAAGATACAACCTTATAAGATTTCCTGGTAATTACGATAGAATAAAGGCAAATACTTTACAGTTAAAAGAAGCAGGAATACCTATTCATTACATAAGCACTTGTGTAGGTATTGCAAGTCCGTATAGTGTTATACGTATTAGTCAACTTGCAAAAGAACTAGAAGTAGATACATATTTTAGATTTCTAGAAGGTCCTAACTGGTTAGATATTAGGAATTATCCTGCTAGTGCAAAACAAGAAATAATAGAAAATTTACAAAAGCATAGCGGCGATCCACTTTATGACAAGTGGGCAAAAGGTGAAATAAAACTTTTACAAAAGTATATGGATCATAGTGAAGAAAAGTACCTAAAAGAATTCATTAGAGTAATGGATATACTCGATGAGAATCGGGGAACTAATTGGAGGTCTGTGTTAACAGATGTAGTAGATTTGTTTAAAAATCATTGTCCTCATATATACAAAGATTAAAGATTTTCTTCCATAGTCCTTGAAATACAAACAATTTCACAAGCTGTGTTGTATTCTAATTCTCTAGCCTGTTCGGCCATCCATTCTGCATCATTTGTTACATCATTCAAGTCTACACTATCAACCCATTCGCTCACATATTGTATAACTAATTTAGAGTCATCTAAAAAAGATGCTTCTCTAAACTTAGTGCATAGTCCTGTGTCAATAGCAATTTCTTGAATGTGATCTAAAAAGACTGTTGTGGTGCATAAAATTCTACCTCTGTGTGAGGACGAATAAACTGTCTTGTAAATCTTTTCATTTTTAATCTATCTCCGTTTTGTTCCAATAAATACTATATGTTAAAACACAAAGCACTTGGTTACTATGTTGTTAATGGCAAAACTTTTTCTAGTAAGATTGCTGCTTGTATTTATGCAACGCAAAATCATGCAAGTATAAGATGGCATTTTAACAATGAAATATTTGATTATTATCCCTGGCACATAGAACCTGAAGAAAGTTTAGATGAACTTTATTATCGTAGAGCTAGGCAACTGCGTGAGCAGTACGATTATATCTGTTTAGCATTTAGCGGAGGTGGTGATAGTAACAACATACTAGAAGCATTTTTGCGTCAAGGATTATTCATTGATGAAGTTGTAACAAACATCATGGATGATAAAAATAAACTTACTACCAATAATAGTTTACAGATTAGTAATTGGAACGAAGGTGCTGAGTATAAACTCCAAACTGTAGATAGACTTAAAGAACTACAAAGTCGATCTCCTAATACTAAAATAAGTGTTATTGATCTAAGTAAAGGATTGTTTGAAATATTTAATTCCTACGGAGATGCAGGTTGGATAGAAAAAACTAGAGAACGAATGAACCCTAGCGGATTTATGCGTCATAATTTTTTACACATGAAAGAAATACGTAAAAGATTTGATAAAGATAAAAAGATTTGTATGTTATTAGGAATCGAAAAACCTCGCACTTTTGTAAAAGATGGTATGTTTAAAATGGCTTTTAGCGATAAGGCTGTTAATATAGCTACAGTATCAGAGTTTATTGAAGACTACGACAATACAGAAGTAGAATATTTTTATTGGCATCCTGATGCTGCTGCAATAATTGCCAAGCAATGTCATGTTATAAAGCGTTGGTTAGAATTCAATCCTAGATTTTTAAAGTATTGGTTGCCTAAAGACACAGGCGAAATATGGAGTAACCATAGGAAGTATCACGAAAGGATACTTAGACCTTTGATATATAATTCAACATGGCATGAAACTTATTGGCAGGCAAATAAAAGTACTAAAGATTGGTATTCTGAAATTGACGACTGGTTTTGGAAGCAACACAGCGGAACAAAGGAACACGCTATATGGAGAGCCGGTTTAGATTATGTCAAAGAAAATGCAAAAGATTGGATGATGCCTGGTGACACCGAAGGTTTAAAAGGATTTTTGCATAGTTATGATATTGGAAAACTAAAAACTATTAATGCAGGTCAACCCACACACCGTTCGCATATGCTTGGACTTTATTCGTAGTAGTATTGTAAATCATCATACCATTTTCGCCAGTCAGTGCATCTCTTGTAGTAGTATCCATATTTGCTAATTTAGCATAGTTACCGAACGTTGTTCCTTGGTCTGGTTTAAATGTAGCAGCTATTGCTGTACTACCTGCTGCATCTGTTGTGTGTATTTCTACATTAGTTGGTACTACATTAGTGCTAACTGTTCCATCTACCTTAGCTACAATTTTTGCACTATCTATATAGTCAGTGCCGTCATGTCCTCTCCATTGGATTCTATGCAATACGTCAGTGTCTTGTACTGCTGCTGGAGCGGTAGTTGTTCCTCTACTAAATGCAAGTCCTAGTCTTGGACCAACGCCAGGAAAGTTTGTTGCGCCAATTGAATAGAAAGGCATTCCTGTTGGAGCTGATGTTATACCTGCATGAATACCAAAAGTTCTAAATGTTCCTGCACTGTCAATACTTGCTCGTGTAATTGGTGCACCTGAACTATTGTTAGTAACAAATTCAAGTAGGCCTGGTAATTGTTCGTCAGCTACTGTGCCGTCAGGGTCAACACTTGCTTTGATACTTGCGTTAGAACTTATATCATTACCGTCCCAGCCGCCAAAGATAATTTGTCCTGTTGCGTCACCTGCTTGTACAGGTGCCGGACTGTCTATAGTGCCTCTATTGAATAGTACACTTATAGTTGCTCCGCCGTTGTCATCATAGAATCTCTCAAAACGTCCAGCTGCAAAAGCATAGTTGTCTGCTTCACTTTTAACTAGTATTCTGTCTAATGTTGCTGTTCCTTTTACAGCTTCTGCTAGTAAACTACCCGCAACACCGTCTACTAGTAATGTGCTACCGTCTGAATAAACACTACCTGTTAAGTCGCCATCTACACTACCAGTTACATCTCCAGTTAAGTTACCAGTTACATTACCAGTTACAGAACCTGTATATTGAGCAGACGCTCCATCGGCACTTGGATTTAAAACTGTTACTAGACCGTCGTTAGATTTAACAGGACCTAGTAGTTCTCCAGTTACTGTTCCGTTAACATCACCTACTAAGTCACCTTGAAAGTTTGTTGAAACAACATTTGTTGCAACAACATTACCTGTTAAATCACCAGTAACGTTACCTGTTAAGTCACCTATAAAATCGTTTGCTGTCATGGTTGACGCTGCCATTTCTAAATTGCCAGTATCTACCATTGTTGAGCTGTCGCTGCCTAAAATGTTTATTTCGTAAGAATTGCCTGCAACAACACCATCTCCTGTACCGCCTGATGGTGCCGGAACTGTTACCCATGCACTTTGTGATGCATTATATTGTAAGTACTCACCGTCGGCTACTGCTCCTGCTTCTACATCGGTAAGGTCTGTTAATACAGTAGCACCGCCACCGCCGCCACCTGTAGTATCAACTGCAACACCGCCTGCTGTTGTTCCGTCTCCTACAAATAATTTTTTGGTATCAGTTACATAAACTAATTCACCTTCTGCTGGTGTAACTAGTAAACGTTCTGCGTCTGTTCCTCTTCTTAAGCGTAATGCCATGCTGACAACTCCTAAAATACATTCTATAATGTATTTATGCCTTTATCTTCTTTTCTTCATGAATAAAGCAGTGCGTTTTTGTATATCTGCTTTAACCTTTTTAGTATCTAGTCTAAAGTCAACATTGTCGATATTTTCTCCGTATTCATCAAAAAAATCACCAACAATGGTTTCTAAATCAGTTTTACCTTTGCGAGCTTTAGGACGTAAATCTACTTCCCAAATTTTGCCATCTTTAAAACTGACTCGGATAGCAGCCAAGTACTCAAGGGGTACAACTTTAACGTCAATATCCTTGAGTACTTCTGGCCAATGCTGAACAACATCTTGGGGGAGTTTTCCTGTTTTTTTAGGCACTGCTCTTAGTTTTACGCTTTGTAGGAACAAGTTCTTCTGCTTGTTCTCTTAGCTTTTTAGCTTCCTTAAATAGGGCGTCTGCTTGCGAACGATACTGTGCGGCAAGATCTTCATCAGTTAATACACCGTCAGTACTAGGTTGTGCTTCGCTTACAGGTTGTTCTACTTTTTCTGGCTGTTCAGCTACAGATGGTTCTCCTAAATCTCTTTGTCTAGGGGCTTGCTCACTCATAGCAAGATCTTCAATTGAAATACCTTTTTGCTCAGCAATCAACCTGTTAAGTTCATCTAAACTTACACTTGTTTGTGTATTAGGTACCATTTCGATTTCACTTGTTTTCATTTTAACAAGTTTTTGGCTAGCATGAAAACGTGGCAGCATTCTACTACCATCATTTAAAAGTGCTCTATCCATTGCTTGGCCAAACTCTTGTGCAGTTTGACCTGCATTACTTTCAAGAAGATTAATCACAGCATCATGATCTTCTGGTGAAAGATTTTCTGTTGGCAGTATTAAACAACTATTCGGATCGCCTGGAATAGTTCTAAATACTACTGCACATTTTCTCTGGTTGGACTTAATACGTCCAACGTGATTGAGATTAGCCATTCACTGCTGCCTCAACTGCTGCGTCGGTAGTAGCTTCTGCTTGTGCTTCATTAGCTTGCTGTGATGCCGCAATGGCAGCTAAGAAGTTTTCTAGTTTGGTGTAGGTTTGTCCTACAACGGTCATTTCGTTTGGTTTAAATGCACCGCGTTGGCTTGCTACATCAATAATAGTTTTTAATGCACTCAAGTCCTGTACTGTAAGATCTACAGGAGGAGCAGCAGCTTCTGTTGCTTGCTCGGTCTGAGGTGCTTGAGTTTCAGTTGTTTGTTCAGACATTATTTTATCTCCTTTGTGCAAATATTTATTGTGTCTAAATTAGTTATACTTTAAAAGTGGACAAGCTAACATGAAATAACTAAGTTCTTTTTGATTTTCAAATCCAACTGTAAGTTTTGTTTGCATTGTTCCATCCTTTACTACGGTTCTTGGAGTAACAAAGTATCTACCTTTTAAGTTTGTATCAATCCATCTTGTGATAGAATCTTGTAAGTTATACCTTTGTTCTAAATCAACAGTGTCAAAAAACTCCGGCAAGAAATCTACTTTCCTGTTACCGAATATATTTAATGGATTTGGTTCTTTAAGCCGCGTCATAGTGAACTGTCTGACCAAATGGTCCTTCTAAGTTTTTATCTCTGTTGCTGTGAATTAAAAATACTGTATCGCAGTAGTCTGGGTCACCCCATGAATCCCAAGCATACCCGTCTGTAAACATAATAAACTTTTTAGGTTGTATGTCTTGTTCTTTCATATAGTTCCAGTTGCACATAAAATCAGTGCCGCCACCGCCATAAATTTCATAATCGGTTAACGTTTCTCCGCCGTCTGCTGTAAATGTTTGTTCGTTGTATACAGCAGTATCAAAACACCATACAGTAATTTTGTAATCTTTGTATTCGTCCATAATGCCTTTAATTTCACTTAAGAAATCTTTAGCTTGTGCATCACCAATAGACCCGCTCATATCAATACTAACACAAAGATCAATAGTGTCCTCAAAGTTCATACCTGGAAGTATTGCACCAGTATGCCATGCTTTGCGTGATGGGCGACTAAATGTATAATCATTGCGTATTGTGCTTTGAATCTGTTGACGCAAAATTTCACGCCAATTCATTTTAGGCTCAGTAAGCTCTTTAATCATACGCTGTACTTCACCAGGCGTATTGCCAGCACCTGCTGCCTGTGCAGCCTGCATTACACCTTCTTTAATTTCATCTTTAATTTTGCGAAGTTCTTCTTTAGAATACTTAGGTTTGCCTTTAGAAACAGCGTTGCCGTTGCTGTCAGTAGTTTCTTCACTACCGCCACCTTCGCCTTCGTCGTCTCCGTCTAGGTCTAGGTGCTCGTCTAACAGTTCACCTAATTGCTTAAGGTATTCTTCACCATTCTTCTTTGCTTCTTCGTAAATGTCATCATACACATCTTCTGATGACCAGTTATCATATTTAAAGTCTTGGAAGCAATCTACAAGTTTAGGTTTTTCACCAATACGATCACGTACAAGCAAGTTGTTTACAATATAGTCGGCAGCAATGTTATAGATAAGTGGTATTCTATCACCTCTACGTCCTAAATGATCAAATACGCAATGTAGGATTTCGTGTGCAATAACAAACTCAATTTCCTTGTTTGACATTGCATTAAAAAATTGTGTGTTGTAGTAAAGGTTACGCCCATCAACCGCCGCTGTAGGACACCAATCATCACCGCATACAATTCTAAGACGTGTAGCCATGTTACCAAAGAACGGATGTCGAAGCAACAAACCAACTCGTGCAACGACAATTCTGTCTAAGACTTCTACACGCATTGCTTCTAATGCTTCTTGCGAAATATCCGGATCAGGTGTCCAGTGTTTCGTGCCCTCTAAGTTTCTCATTGGATATGCCATGTTCTAACCCTTTTGCTACTATACTTATATTATATAGTCTTTCAATTAAAAGTCAAGAGAAAATGGGTAGTTTCCTACCCATTTTCGATATTAATCAGCTTGTGCGGCAGTAATATACTTGCCAAACCGATCATGGAACTCATCAAAGCATTCAACTTCATCAGGATCGATTGGAAGTTGATATTGTGTAAGAGCAAGTTTGATACCCATTACAACAAGTTCGGTTTCAAAATTGTCCATTGCAAAGCGTAAGAAGTTGTTAACTTTATCGTCAAACTTCTTATCATTTGCATCACACGCTTCTTTTAGTTCATAGCAAAGACTCACAGTTAAGGAATACATGGCACTGATTTCTTTAGTACCGATCGTCTCTACTTTCCCGTCAAGGATGTCAGTTGGATTAGGCATACTGGCAGCAATTTTACGGTGAGCCATAAATTTAACTGCAAGTCCTTCACCGACTGCACCACTGACAAGATCTGTTGTTGTATTCTCATCATCATCGTCATCTAACAGTTCTGAAACAAACGACCAAGAACGAGGCGTTGCAAAAGAACGGCTTGGCGACTTAGGATCAAAGTCATACAAATCTTTTTTACTAAATGTCAAATAACCAACAACATCGTTGTGAATACGGTTATCAACTGCCCACTGAAACCAATCATCAAAGTTTACAGCAAGCTCTAAGTGTACAAAACGGTTAGCCAACGGAGCAGGCATACGATATGTTACACCTTTGTCAGCTTCGCGGTTACCAGCCGCAACAATAAGAACATTGTCTGGTAGTTTGTATTGACCAACCTTACGATTAAGAATTAGCTGATATGCAGCCGCTTGTACAGCAGGCGCAGCCGAATTCATTTCGTCTAAGAATAAAATAATCCATTTATGTTGTTTTGCAGTTTCTTCGTCTGGAAGTTCTGCAGGTGCAGCCCACACCATTTTATTATCGTTTGCGGCATAATAGGGGATGCCTTTAATGTCTGTAGGTTCCCAAAGAGACAAACGAACATCAATTACAAGTGCTTCCATATCAACACCAATTTGATGAATAATGTCCGACTTACCAATACCTGGAGGACCCCAAAGAAACAGAGGACGCTTTTTCTTAAAAGCTCGTGTAATTGATTTTTTAGCCTGGTTAGGGCTTACAGTACGTAGTGCTACGCTTTCCATTTTGTATTCCTTTTACTAGTGCCATTTGTTATTACTAACTATACATATAATATAGCACCGCTTTAGTAAAAGGTCAACCTTTTTCTGCGTTTTTTTGTCGAGAAATTGCTTTTGTTAGTCCAAATTTTCTTACATCGCCACTAAAAAGACTAAGCTCTAATGCTTTCTTTTCGTTCGTTACACAAATACTTCTTGGACCTAAGTAATATGGACAGTCGATAAACTGATCTAACCATATAATTACATTTGTCGTAAACTCCATATCTTTGGGATATGGTACATCGTAAATCTTTAAGTCTAATTTTTCTACCAGAAAGTCATAGCCATCTTCTGTCAATCGAAGTCCACCGCTTTCCTTGTTTCTAGTATTTTTCCAAAGTCTGTGTAAGTAGTCTTTTACTGTAGCTTCATTTATAGAAATATCAGCTTGCTTCAGAAAAATTTTAGTATAAAGTTCTTTATTCATTGTTTTCTGTCACTTTTTCGCCGTCTGTTAGTTTAACAACGCAAAACTGATCAGTATTAAATAATTCATTCAGTCTAGTAGCAAGATTAAATGCATGACCGGGATTAGAAAAACTAGTCTTCTTATACTTAGGTCCGGGGTAATTTGTTAATGCATTAGAACTTTTTAAATTAAATGGAGCATCATTATAAAATACAGCCCAAATAGAATCTGCCTCTAAAACTTGCTCCATTCTGTAAGTTTTTTTATTTATGTACTCTAAAATTACTTTGGGCTTAGGTCTGCTCATATACGTATCCTTTATATACGTATATATTTATCTCTTTTTTACCAAGAATTCCCACCGTCAACGGAGATATTGACTACTTCGTTTTGTCCTGAATATTGC